>SDBV01002214.1_pt1 | contig 29127 bp, 39 predicted proteins | sample 2277081 | NCBI WGS metagenome assembly SDBV01 (sample SAMN10402039, study PRJNA504765) | marine sediment metagenome | isolation source: marine sediment core GS10_PC15, 223 cmbsf | place: Arctic Ocean: Southern Knipovich Ridge | collected 2010
GTCTAAACTAACCAACCTACAGAGATATGGTTACGAATATGCTTCACAGAACAAGGATATAGCCAAGAAGATATCTCTGGCCAAGTATAAGAAAGCACCTGCATTTACTGATATTATTGATAAGTTAAAGAGTTGGGATATGGCATATAGAGTGAAAGAGAACATTATCTATATTCCTGACAAGAACTTTGCTATTGCTTGTCACCTTAATTCTGAACTTGTCAAACCTGCTAATAATAGATTGTGCATAACTCAAACTAAAAAATGCAGAAGTAACCATATTCGCTTGTTTCATATATTCTCACACCAATGGGCTCGCAAAGTTCAGATACTAAACTTTATAAAGACCATACTTGGGCTTAATTCTATCAAAGTACCAGGGCGTAAGTGTATCATAGATTTTTCGTCACAGCCAGATTTTATAGAACACAATCACATACAGGGCAAAACTCATGCTGTGTTAAGATATTTCAATTTGATGTATGACGGCGAAATTATTGCATCTATGACTGCTTCCAAGCATCATAGGCAGAATTCTGATACTAAATCTATTGTTCTGAGTAGACTATGTTTTGCAGATGGTATCAATATTCAAGGTGGTTCGAGTAAGTTATTTAAACAGTTTGTTAAGTGGGCCAAGTCTGAGGGATATGATAATATCATCTCGTGGTCTGATAACTGTTGGACTGAGGGTAAGATATATCGTGTTCTAGGATTTACTTTAACAAGGGAGTACTCTCCAGATTATTTCTATTGGTCTACTTCTCAAAGTAAACATTTCAGCAAGCAAACGCAACAGAAGAAGTTAACTGGATGTCCTGAAGGCATGACAGAACATGAGTGGTGTATAGAGCGTGGGTTGTTCAGGATTATGGATTGCGGGAAAAAAAAGTGGGAGTATAGTCTATAATGGCCTGGACAACTGGCATGCCGAGCCTATGTTTGAGATGATTTGTGTATAATATATGCATGGCTACTCAACAATCTAAATATCAATCTGTTAAAAACCTATCATATGAACAAATATCATATTTGCTGGAAACTTTAAAAGAAGCCGAGAAAAAGGGAGATCGTTATTATTTCAGCGTTTTAAATGCTTATGAAACTATCGTCGATGACTTCAGCAGAGATGGACGAAAGAGGTTCACTACTTTGAGAAGAGAGAATGGAATATGGAAGATAGGGCAGGATAACAGACGTATACTCATCGAAGAACTGCAAAAGGAATTGGAACACAAAGAGCCGAGCACAACAGACAAGATGTTTGACAAGATAACTCACAATGATGTTTATAAAAGTGCCAAAAAAGCCAAATCGATATGGAAACTAGAAGAATAACAGAATTGATTAAGCGGGTTACAGATGTATTTCAAAGAGATATTCGACTAAATTTTCTTGATTGTAAACTCTATTTTGGGCTGTATCTGCTTTGTAGCGACGTTGTAACCTCTCATGAACTTTCACGTTGCGAAAGGATGATCTCATGTCTTTTTTAGTCAGTATTCCATCAGAATTGTAACTAATAAGAACAATCTTTGCAGTGGTTGCTTCTATTACTTGCATAAGAAACTTCAAACAGCCTTTTTTTGAGCAAAACTGGCTACTGCATTCCTCCTTCCAATTACGTAATCCTGTTTTTCCGCTAGGCTTTGGATTGTCGTTTCGTACAAAAGTTTCGTACAGGTGATAGTTTGGCCCATATTGTCGATGATTATATGGTGGATCTATATAAAGCACATCTTGTGTATGGTTTTTTCTGAAGCCGCTTTTTTTAAGCAATTCTAAAATATCGCAACAGAATGCCTTTGCTTTGCCCTTGAAATCTTGCTCCTCTCTAAGCGTTAGTTTCCCTCTGGCTCGATCTTTGAATTTTTTCAGATAGGCAGCTTGAACTCCTGTTGTATTACTAACCCTGCTCATCGCTTCTAATCCGCAGTAGAGAAGATAATCTTTAATTTTCGGATCGTCTATTTTCTCTATTTCACTTCTAACATGATCAATGCATTGTGCATTTTTCGCAGTAAAATACATTCTTGAAGGCGAACTCTCATCACAGAAGTTTTTATAGAAGTAACCTTTAATTCCAGAAAGTTTGTTCAGTTCACTAATCTGCTGATTCGCTATATGCTTTTCTTTTTTTGTTAGTCCTATACTTCCATTGATAATAACAGAGGGGAATTTCATACAATCTGTGGAGATAACTTTATATCCTATGCTTGCGGCATATTGACTGACTGCACCAGAGCCGCAGCAGGCGTCTAGAAAAGTGTGTTGTTTAGGATCAGGAAATAAATGGCTAAGAGTATCAAAAATCCATTTATTTAGCTTAACTTTTGAGCCTATATAATCCATAGTGTATTATACAATTTTTTCTTTCTCTTTTTCTTTATCTTTTTTGATTCAAGTTTATTTATTTTATCCTTTACTTCATCCACTTTTTTTTGTTGATCCTTTCTGACTTCTTCAAGGTCGGGAAATGCATGTTCGAACTTAGGCTTGGTGGAGTCGTGATAAAAACAACCCTTGCAAGGATTATCTGGATCATTAGCTTCGCCGAACTTACTAATATAACAGGATTTAAACAGCTGCATTGCTAGAGGCAACTTAATGTCGCCACCTCTTATGCATAAGTTACAAACTTGTCTCTTCATGCAGTTGGTTGATCTGCTTAATGTTTGGTAGTGTTCAATCCACGTGCCATCAAGAAGGCTTTCTGTCGTTAATGGCGTGGGTTGTAGCCCTTTTTCCTTCCTGGCTTCTTCTGGTATGCGATGGTCTATTTCAGGATTGTTGCTTATGCCCAGAAAGTCTGTTCTAAATACTTTTTTTACGATGGCCTTTTCTTTGGCAGACAGTCTGTTCCAGTAGTTCTTTTGTACAGAACATGGATCTAGCCCTATAACCATTCGTGACTCTTTTCCATCTTCATTAATGGTCAAGAAGCCCTTTTTGATGTCTTTTTTGAACGTAAACCCCCTTGCTCTAAGATCTCTAACTTGCCCTGCCGATTGCCCACAATCTGATAACTGCTTTGTTGTCTTCTTTTGCATCCAGCATTCGTTCAAGAGGAAGAGTTCTCTGGGAGCAGTGGGAAAATTAATGTACTGTATTACATCTATATCAGATATCAGTTTTTCGTTAATCTTCAGATTGAATTTTTTAGTAGCCTTGAATGTATTACTCAGATTTTTGCGTAGAGTATCATCATCCGCATCCCATCCTAATTTTTCACAATGGTTTATGATAAATTCATTTATTTCATCTATCATTGAACAGTTTCCCTATAATTGCTGACAACACAGGTACAACCATAGCATTAGCCAGCATAGCATACCGCCTAGTAGTGCAAACACTATCTGGAAAAACAAAATTGCTAGGCATTCCGAACAACCGACAACATTCCTTAACGGTGGGTTTTCGCTTCTGTCGTATAGCATTATACACTGCGGCTACATAGCTGATATACTCGCTGCTGCTACCGTTGCGGCAGATGGTCTGAGTAATGCAGTTGATGTAGTTGTGGCTATAATTCTGCAATCGAGTAATAACTTTTTCTTTTCGCAGGAAATCTTTAGTTGCGTATACTTTTTTGTCCACTCGGCGGTCCAACACTGAGGCCAAATCAGGACATTTTTTGGGGTGAAAATGAAAATCAAAATTTTTATTAGTTTTAGTGCCCACAATCCATAAGCGACGACGAGATTGAGGAACACCAAAATCTAGAGAATTGAGCACAGCATAGTTAGTGTTAAATCCTAGTTTTTTGAATTTTTTCAGGAGAAAATTTAGTGTTTTTCCTTTATCTCTAACAAGCAGGCCTTCCACATTTTCGGCGATGAAATGCTTAGCTTTGCTTTTTTTTAGAACGTCTATTGCATTTAACACAATTTTACCACGGCTGTCGGACAAACCACGCCCTCGACCTGCAAGAGAGAATGGTTGACATGGGAATCCGAACATCAACAGATCCACTCTAGGTGGCTGCATGGCTGTCACGTCATCATAGTAGTATTGGCAGTCGTGATTGGCCAGGTATGTTTTTTTTGCGTGCAAATCAATATCGCATGCAAATACTATTTTGTGTTTTATTCCAAGCTCTTTCAATGAAAGCTCTGGGCAGCCGATACCAGAAAACAGTGTTCCAACTTTCATTTTGTTTCTCCGTTTTAACACAAGATTGCGTACCTGTAGAGACATGAGAATATAGTGGTACAGATAGTAATTTTCCAGATTTTTATTTGAGAATAATTTTTAACTATCTTGTGTCAATTCCCTCCGACAGGACAATTTTTGCCTAGCCTCCGCAGCGGCCAGAACATCTTGACATAATAGCATTTGCTGTCTATAGTAGGTCATATAGGAGCAAAGATTATGGAAGAAAGAGGAGAACCCATAGCAGGCAGCAATCTCGTAAGAGAATTTTGCAAAGAGCGTAAACAGCCTATGCGGGTGGCTTATATTGCAAAGAAGGAAGAGGATAGGCCACTATGTTTAGATTGTCTTTGCATCAGACTCCCTCCATCTGGAACTGGGCAAGTATATAGACAACAAGTCAAAAGGCATTGATGATCGTTGCCTATCTTCCGCAGTCGCGGTATAATAAGACATGAAAATCAAATCGTGTATCCTCCGCCTGTCTGAACATGACAACACTGTGCTGGACGCTAAGGCGTCCCTCCTGAATACAACCAAATCCGCTCTCTTGCGTGATGGTGGTATGCATTACTGGAATAATAATGGTTCTACTAACTCTAACCAGCCTTATGATGCGGAGAAGCTACTAAAACTTTATCAATCATCAGATGATAAGAAGTTGGTTGTTGAGATAGTGTTTCAGTATCTACGTCGTCATGGTTATCCTCATAATGTTCTTGATAGAAGTACTTTGATTAAGAAGATGCATACTATCGCTAATAGCAAGTCTCCTTTATTAGAAGATGACCATTTGCAGATCAATACAACTGGTTTGCAAGTGCCTAATCATTTTCATAATCACATGGTCAAAGTTAGATGTTTGGACAGATATATATCCCCACAGGAGTGTTTTGATGATGACGATAGATTACGTGATGCGATTAATAGATGGATGGAGTTGGACAAGAAACCCACTTTAGCAGGTATGAGGCGTATACTCAGGACTAGGGATAAGGTCAGGAGTGTGGTTAATTGGAAGCCTTCTCTATCTAGATTTTTCTATGATACCTATGCTGCTGAAAACAGTTCCTGTCTTGATATGTGCATGGGATTTGGAGGGAGAATGTGTGGTTTAATCGCCTGCAACAAAAATTTGTTATATCATGGTATCGATGTTGATTCAGAAACCTGCACCAGCAATGCTCGTTTGGCTGGGTTTTATTATGAGCTATATAATAACGATATAGAAAAGGAAAGAATGTGGAAGTTTAAATTTAAAATGGATTTAGGTTGCTCTGAGGATGTAATGCCAACATTGCCTTCAGAAAATTATGAATTAATTTTCTCTAGTCCGCCGTTTTTTTCTCAGGAAAAATATAGTCTTAATCCTGGTCAATCATATTTGAAATATCCTGAATACGAGATATGGCGAGAAAAATTTCTATTAGTTATAGTAAAGGAATCGTTTAGGGTGTGTAAAAAAAGCGGATATCTTATTTTAAATTTGAAGGATTATAAAAAATACCCTATTGCTAGCGATGCTCTTAAATTTGCAGAGAGCATTGGTTTTCGTTTAGTACGGACATACCAGCAAAGGCTAAGCAATTCTGAATATCATCGACAAGAAGGGTCTCTTAACTATCACACTGAGCCTATCTTTGTATGGCAGAAGGATTAACTATTTTTTGCCAGCTTTTCTAGTGTATATCGTACAACAGAATGGGAACATTTTATAATTTTGGCTGTTTTAAGTATTTATGATTAATTTATCGTCATATTTTCTATTAATACAATTTCGACACCAAGAACCTCGCTTAATAAGGTAATATGGTGTTGATTGCCACAGATGACCGTATTGGCATTCAATATATACTTTTATGTTATTGCTGCTATTTACATCGTTTCCAACGTGTTTATAGTCTAGTAAATTACCTTTCTTTTTCTTAATTATTTCGCAAACTTGTGTTAATAGAGAACTATATTTTGCAAAACTAGTCCAATTAATTTTCTTATTGACATGAAAACCAAAATCCATGAGTTTAGTTTTAATAAATTTGATCAATTTATTATCTGTCGTGGCCTCCCAATGAGGTATGACAAGAAGTATAATCTTGTTTTGTTGACATAGTCTCAGTTTTTTCCTATCTCTTTTTTGTTGGTGTTTAAATTCTTTTTGGCTTTTATGATACCACGCCTTTTTATAATGTTGTTCTCCCTGAAATTCAAAAGCTAAATGATGTTTTTTGGAATATCCATCTAACTCAAGTGGTGATATTATTTTTCTAGATTTAGGAAGCGGAGTATTAAGTAATTGCTCTATAATAAATCTGCATTTACTTTCATTGGTTCTTTTGCAAAACGGGCACCAAGAACCAGCCTTGATGCTTGACGGTATTGCTTTCCAAATATGCCCATCCATGCACTTCCATTTAAGTTTATTTAACGTTCCCTCACAGGAATTTGACAAACAATGTCCTCCTTTTGATTCTGCTATTTTTTGCATTTCGGATAGTGTGATTCTTAATTTAAGGCCATTTGTTATTCTAGCACAGTAATAGCACCAATGGCCTCTTCTTATGTTGCTTGCAGATGTTTTCCAACAGTGCCCTTTATTGCATTCCCATTCCATGGACGTATTACTATTAATATACTTTTTTGATAAACATTTGCCGTGTCTAGACTTTGCAATTTGTTGCATTTCTGCTAATGTTAACTTCATTTTCCCACTACACGTAGGACACCACATTTTTTTCTGAATTCTGCCGTATGGAGCATTCCATGTGTGTCCCTTTCCGCACTGCCATTTTAATTTAATTCCATTGTTCACATATTTAGTAGATAAGCATTTCCCGCCTCTCTCTTTCGCTATTTCTCGAATATATTCAATTGTGTGTTTTTTCATTGTCCTTTTAATTCATACCTTTCCTCTAACGCTTCTCTAATCAGCCTTGAAACTGAAACATTATCATCTCTTTTAACAGATTCAGTTCTGGCTATTTTTTTCAGTTGACCGATCCACGCTTCAGGTATCATAATATTGAACAATTTCATAAGTATCTCCTTTATATTATATACGGCAAATAAACTATATATCCTCTTTATTCTTGTAATCATTTTGTATATAGGCGTGACGGTCAAGATAACTGGCATACCGAGCCTGTGTTTGTGTGGGAGAGATGTTTTTCTAGCCTCCGTAGCAGCCAGCGAGTATAATACATCATGCTAATGCTTGAGAAAATTCGTAATTTATTATCTGGAAGTCTCACTCCTACCGAATATAATAAATTGCCTGAAGCTATTATCAGCGTAGGAGAAGAATGTGTTAGAGAAATAAAAGAACACGACAAAGAGATAAGTTATAGCTCTTTTATTTTTAGAATTAAACAATATTTACACAAGGAACAGCATGATAACTGATCTGTTAGAAACCAATCCTGAGCGTCCTTCTGTTGATGACCAAATCGATCACATTAGGAATAATTTCAATTGGAAGAGAGTCCATGATGTCATGACTCATTTGCAATGGGAGTGGGCAAGTGTTGGTGTTCCTGCATTGGGTGATATTACAGCATATGGCATAGATTTATTGCATCGTGTTAAGCCAGATAGTTCTCTTGCTTGTGGTGGTTTTAAGGCAGAGAATCGCTATGGAATGCTGTCATTAGAGTTCATGGTCGCTGATTGGGATACTTCAGATTTTTGCAATTATAGCATCTGACTCTACTCGTATTTATATTCATAAACTTGTGATCTGCTGTTCTTGTTATTGATCGAGATTGCTCTTCCCTTTTCATCTCTATTCCAATTTTGTCCTATTACCGCTGGATTTTGCTGTGGGTATCTTTCCCCGTAAATAGTTTGTCTCCAATCCGCTTCAGTTTCATTAATTAGTCCATCATTGAAGAAACCAAGACTAGTTTTCTCTCTATAAGGCATATCCAGATATTTGGTTTGTGCTCTGATAATAGGGCAGACCAATGATGTGGGTGTATTTTGTTTTTCAAAGTCGTCTTTCATTTGTTCGCTAATTTTGACTAATGATTGAAATGTTTTATCTGCTCTATTTTCTTGTTTTTTATTATAGTGCCAATAATCGCTATAAATCATCATTCCATCTCGTTCGTTTTTGATTTCCAGAGAAACTGCGGTTCCTTGTGTATTAGCCACTTTGAAAACCCATATACGGTGAGCATCTGATTTGTAGCGTTCTGTATCTCTTAGCAACGCTGTGTGTTGTGTACCACTATTGCCCTGTTTATCGAAAGAAGATGCCTCAGCGACGGCTTCTGCGACTCTGGCGGCAGCCTCAGCAGCATCTCCTGCATTTTTGGATTGTGCAGCGTCGGCAGTGGCTCTAGCGGCACGTGCAGCGGAATCTGCTGCTGAATAATGGGTACTTGCGGTTTTTAGCCAAGACATATTGAATTATTCAGTTTAATTTGATGTTCGACCTCTTTTAGCAGGAGTTATTGTGTTTTATTTTGTAATTTAGATATGCCTTCAGACGCCAGTACCAGAGGAAGTCGTACTCAAAATGAGACTCGTATAGTCAAGAATTTGACTACACGCAGTATTACTCTTGGTGATTTCAAGCATCCCGTAGAATTGCGTCCTGGCAAGTCTGTAGATTTGTTGAAACATGTGTCTCTAGACAATATCGGTCGTTCTAAGGACCTGAAATTAGCAGTGCAATTGGGATGGCTGCAATATAAAGATAGAGATAGTAGAACTGTTGCCAAAAGTAAAATTCAAAGAGCGATCATTCCTGCTGTCTTAAGGGACATTACACCATCAAGTAGTACTAGTGCTGGTATTGAAGAAATTACGGAATTAAGAGATGTCCTTACTATAACGAGTGATACGACGCTCGTGGTAGATAATGATTTAGTGATTTTGGTAAATGCTTTAAGTGGCAGTGTGGTAGTTACTTTGCCTAGTGCTGAGACAGCAGATGAGTATATGGTTCGGGTCAAGAAAATAGATTCCAGTGTTAATACTGTTACACTTGCCACTATTGATGGCGAAACTATTGATTTAGAACTGACCAAGGTTATTTCTGTTCAGCATACATGTATACCAGTAGTATCTGACGGCAGCAATTGGTGGGTAATGTAAATGTCACACATAGTAGATGACAAAAAAGAAGAACGGTCCATAGAGGATTTATTAAAGGATATTCTTTTACAATTAAAAATAAATAATCTTTATCTTCAATCTATTGTCGGAGAGAAGATAACAGAACAAGACGTGGAGGATTAGGCATATGGCACAGATACAAGATGGTACAGGATCAGGTGTTTTAGCAAAGGTTAATTCAGAAAATCAATTGTTTACAAGGTCTGTTTCGGATGGGCCGCTTGAAGACGCTTCTGAGAAAGGCAGGGCCGCATATTTCTATTCAACTTATTCGCCTTCAACTGGTGATGAAATCATTTCAATTAAAAATACAGAGTCAACAGAGGAGCTGCATATAACTCGTATTATATACTCATGCACCGTTGCTACTACATTCACTTTATTCGAGGTGACTTCTGGTACTGCTGCGGGATCGACTTTAACATATCAAAACCCGAACCTTAACTCAGGTACGGCCAAGAGTAACACGTCCTTCGGTAACGCATCCGTCACTGGTTCGTTGGCTGGAAATAATTTAATTACAACCAGACTAGCAGCAGACAGTTCATTTGAGTTATTTATTGAAGGTTCTTTGGTATTACTAAATGGTGATGAAGTTGCTATTACTGCAACTACAAGTGGCTCTCCAATTATTTATATAACGATTATTGGTTTTTGGGATAGCCCTAGATAATGTCTCTTGATACTAGAATTTTAGATGGTCGAGGAACAGGACTTGTTAGCCATGTACATGCGTTTCCTGGCTCTAAAACTAAACATAATGGTCAACTTGTACTTCAAGAGAGATTCCTGCAATTCAGTCCAGAGATGCATCCGTTCCTAAATCCCACTTTTGGTACAGCCATGAATCAGGCGGTTACCTTTACTGGTGTAGCGTCAATTATTCACGCTGGTGTAGATTCAGGGTCGGCCACTTCAGGGACAACCACATCAACCAGCGGTAGCGAGCTTATTGACACATCAGGTGATTTCAACACAACAGTAGGCATCGGTGCCAGTGTAGAGAATACTACACAAAGCACTTATGCACGTGTTACAGCAGTAACCGATAACCAGAACTTAACGCTTGATTCGCCTATTATGGACAATACAGGTGATAGCTATGTCATCAATCCCATTTGGACAGGCACTACTGTACAGGGTAGTTGGAATTTTGGGGACTCAGGCAAAATAACCATCACTAGTGCCAACAATAATGATGAAGCATTGCTCAATACCGATACCAGCCGCATGTGGGATATGGACAATTTTGCTGCACTGTCAGGTAAAGTGGATTTAGATACTTATGATTCCAATAACAATACAATTCTTATAGAGTTTGGCCTCAATGGAGTCACAGTTGGCAATAACGTCAATCTCAATGACTTCATCGACACTGGCAATTTTGCAGAACAGAGTTTTGTTATTGAAAAATCATTTTTGGGTTTAGTATCCCAAGAAGTAAACGATTTAAGGATAACTATAACCAGGGCAGGTGGTGTAAAACCGACCATTAAGTTTGATGATTTGACGCTAGAGCCTGTAGCAGGTGTCAATCCAGCAATATTTAAAGCCACCACACCTTTTGGAACTCTTTTCCATATAACCGAAATTAGAATTTCTATAGCAGATGCTTTGTCTGGAATTGTTACAGGAAGTACTACAACATATCCAACTATGCCTGGGCTTTCTTATGATAAAATATTAGGGGTGTCTGCCTTAACGAATGGCATTGTTTTTTCCAGACAACAGGACGGAGTAACAGTTTTTGCTGTCAATCTGAAGCAATTAGGAGACTTTTTAGGAACAGGGTCTAGTTTAGCCTCTGTTATTAGTGATGGAACAAATACACATATTGCACTTGAGATTAGATTTCCAGAGCCTATTATATTAAATGGTGCTGAAAATAGTTTTCTGTCATTTACTATTAATGATAATCTCAGCGGTTTGCTTGTATTTTCTGCTACTGCTCATGGTGCGATAGAGATATGAATTTCAGACGAGCATTTCTTAAAATCGTTGCAGACATACCATTGTTTGGCACCATTTCAATAACATAGTGCTACCGCTCACCATAAACCAGAATTACCTCGGTCCTTTGTTCGGTATCGTAAATCCTGGTTCATATCCTCGTCGTATTGGTCTTGTCTTCTTTGGTGGTTTCACTCGCTTTTCTCTGATTGACTTCTTGTTCTTATTTTTGCGATTTTTTCTTCTGGTGGCCATAATGTTCCTTTATTTTACGTGTTATTATACTTGTTTTGTATGTTGATAGAGTTTACTCTACGAGTATGATAAAGGTTAAGCGTGACCACAAAGCGACTAACATATCTCTCAAGCATGCGGATGTTGACGAGAACATTCAGGATACGTGTATGTTGAAGTTCAGCAAATATTTGGCGGACAAAAAATGATTGTGCGAAAAACATGGAGATGGCCGACTAACGGAAAACATGAATCTCTCTGGCAGGAGAAAGTTGTGAAAGTAGGTATTTTTAGGAAGAGAAAAGAGATTCGAAAAGTCCATGCTAAGGACAAAAGAGGATTATACGCATATCATACAATTACTGTTCAAGATTTTTACGAATCTGAAATAGAACCATTCTTGAAAACAGTTGATGTGATATCAGTCAATGAGTATTGTGAGCGTTGGTATGAGGGCAATTCCACTGTAATCACTGTGTTTTATGATGAGGAGAAAAAGAACAAATCATGAATTGAGAAGAACAAATAATTTTACCTTGCATTTCTCTTAGACTTCCTATATTATACTGCCATGCCAATAGACGGACCAACTTTATTGGGTATCGCAGTTCTGCTGGCTGTGATCTATTTTGTCATTCCCAAGAAGAACAAGGATAAAAATATGGGTTTTTTTGATTGGCTCAACCCTTTCGACAATCGACCTTATAGCGACAATCCTATTGATGCTCCTCAGCATTTGATAAGCCACGATAGGGGTGTCGTTCATTACGCCATGCCTAAGTTGTTCGTGGCAGAGAAATGCCTGAACGATATTGCTGATGGCATAAATACTTTTAGCCGACAATCTTCCCTCAAGGCTGGACTCTTTGGAGGAGGAAGCACAGAGACTGGCTACGCTCTAATAGGTGTTAACGAGAGTGATTCCATTCTGATTAATGGTCTTCTTGAAGCAGGCCCAAAGGCAGAGTATTCTTATGGACATGTGAAATTTGATCGAGATTATCAACAAGAAAAATTAGATAAGGTACAACTTGTATTTCCTGACGTTGGACATGCAGGTGATGTCCATTTGCATCCAGGTAGCATGAATTCGTGCTCTGGTGGGGATTTGACGACAGATTCGGGTAATGTCCGAGCAAGCGCTTCCAAAGAAATGGTTTTCATCATTGTTACAAGGGCTGGCTTCCTAGGACTGCCTGATAGGGTTGACAAGCATGTTCTGAAGATAAAGGGCTTGCAATTCAACTTTTATTATTTGGGAGAGAGTACTAACTATCGATACCGTCCTATTGTACCACAAGTAGTTACCGCTCCAACTGTGGCTGTCTTGCCTCGTTTGGAACAGTATTTTCAAGAACATCCTATACGGGCCAAACTGGATTTTGAAGCATTGAAGAAACTCCCTGATCACGATTTCTCTATTCTGAAATCAGATCAATATTTGGTGTTGAAAATAGTAAACAAGTCGTTAGGATACAGATTGGTGATTAAGCATAATAATGGTTCCTGTACACCAACCTGCCAAGTTGTTCGTAATGGAAAAGTTGAATCTGTCTCGATTGAATCGCTTGCAAATTGGAATCCTTCAATTTGGTTCACCCAAATATGCATTGAGGTAGAGAAATTAATGTCCGTTAAGTATCCGAAAGTAAAGGAACCAAAAAATGAGCGGGTCGTTCAAGCCTATCAGCGACAAAAGAGCACGAGAGATTTCCAATATCATCAGGCAATCAGCGGAAGGGGCAAGTCAAGGCGTTGAAATAAACGCCGACACAGGAGAAGTAATAGGTACAACTTCTCTTGATGATGACGGGGAAAGAGATGAAAAAGTAAACGCCATCGGCAAGTTTGATACGCATTATTATGATGGATAAAGAGAGATTAGTTCTTGAACATATGGCTATGCGTGATCGCTGGGGCGATAAACCTAAGTTGTGCAGTAACTCCAAAAAATCGACTATCTGGTGGGAGTACACTGTCTGCTTGGAGAAATGCAAATTTCCGATTAAAATTATCTATCCTGATTTATATCCTTCTGATTCGCCAGAGATTAAATGCATGATGAGATTACCTTCTAAGACACCTCATCGCTACGATTATAACATTCTCTGTTGGCATCGAAGCGTTTCGTCAAATTACAATAATAGTTGGGAACCATCCCGTGATACGGCGGCATTGTGTATAGGCGTGGCCTATAAATGGTTTATGGCATATCTAGTTTGGCGAACTACTGATGAATGGCCTGTTGAACATGCATGATTTATTTGAAAAAACTAAAAGCGTATTGCATCCCGATATATGTTCCAAAGAAAGAATTGCAGTCATTGGCATAGGATCAGGTGGATCACGAGTATCTGAAGAGTTGGCTCGCTTCAATGTAGGTTGCATTGCGCTCATTGACAAGCCAGGAGAAACTCTAGAAGAGCATAACATCATCAGGCATGCTCTGGGTCATTCATGGCGTGGCTGTCTCAAGATAGAAGGTATGGAAGATCGACTGCATGATATCAATCCTGCTTGTGAGATTCAGACTTCCGAACTGGATGTTATGCAAGATACAATTGCGTTAAAAAGTGCCTTATCAAATTTCGATTGCACGCAAATATTATTATGTACAGACAATGAGCCATCTAAGCATGTGGTCAATGCCTTGGCTGTGGAGCTGGGAATACCGCTGATCTTCGCTGGCGTCTTTGATGGCGGTATTGGTGGAGAAGTAGGCAGAATCAAGCCTGGAGATGCTTGTTATGCCTGTATGGCTCATTATCTCAAGAGGAAGATTAGCTTTGAGGAGCAAGAACCAAGTATCGACTACAGCAAACCAGAGAGCGAAGCAGAAGCACCCTCCACTGCTGCCTTAAACATAGACATTGCTCAAATCGCTCTGATACAGGCACGAGTTTGCCTGCTGACCATACTCGCAAAAACAGATCCGTCTCAAGACTTTGATGGCAATTACATTCTATTTGGAAATAGACCTGTTGAGGGGCTGTTCCCTCGCATGCTGTTCAGTGATATATGGACTATTAAAAAAGACGACCAATGCATGATTTGCAATAAGCGTTTCACTCCTGATGAATTAGAACATCGCTTGGAAGCCGTATTGGGCGATATTACCACAAAGGAAGAGGTGTAGCATCATTTCGTCAGATTTATAGAAAAACAAGTATAATAACAGAAGGATATCCGGTTGTTTCTCCTAATATTATTATACATAAGCAGAAGTATAAGAGATCATAAATGCCAAATAAGCTCAAATCTATCATCCGCACCTCCAGGCATGAGCTGAAGTATTCTAACCACAAAAAGCTCAATGAACTCTCTAACTTGCTTCAAGAATATCGCAGAGTAGCTCAGATTTATCTAGATTACCTATGGAGCACAGGTATAAGAATAACTTATCATAAGCAGGGCAATACAACTTTTTATCACTTTGACAGCAAAACTCTCCTAAACTGTCCTGCTCTACTTTCTACGGTCAAGTTAGACCAAGAGCTTAATTTGAGTTCTTTCTTAACAGCCCGAATTAGGAAGTGCATTATCACTCAAGTTCTGGGTATCATTCGAGGTACTATAGAGAAGCAAAGAAAGAGACAATATGTTGCCAACGTTCGAAGAGCACAACGCAAGAAGGTTCCACGCAATCTCAGAAAAGCGTTAAGAGCCAATAAACCCGTCAAGCCAGATGTATCCCGCATTAAAGCAGAGATCAATTCAGTCTCCTTGGACTACCAAGAGGATAATAGACGTTTTGATGGTTGGCTTAAATTGTTCTCTTATAGCAAGGAGCGTAGAGGCATGACTTTTAAGTTGCCTCTCAAGCACCACAGACATTCTAGGCAGCTTCAGTCTCAGGGTTCTCTAACCAACAGTTTTCTGCTGTCTGAGCAACACGTAGACCTCAGATGGAGGTCTGAGAAGAAAAAGCCTAGAGGTACTAAAGTAGTAGGTGCTGATCCTGGTGAACGAACTATCTTGACGCTCAGTGATGGACAGAGCACTCCTAAACAAGACAAACACGGTTGGACGTTGCAAAATATTGAGCGTCACATCGCTAGAAAGAGAAAAGGCTCACGGTCTATCAGGAAGTGCTATAAGCACAGGACTAACTTTATCAATTGGAGCATCAATCGGTTGAATTTTTCTGAGATCAGGGAGTTGCGGTATGAGAAGAATAAGAATGTCAGAAAGTATAATAGTTGCTATCATAGCAATAGATTGTCCCACTGGACTTATGCTGAGATTCACTCAAAAGTAGAGATGAAGTGCGAAACGGAAGAGGTTCTTTATGTAGAGCATGGTTCTACTTATATGAGTCAGCGTTGTTGTGAGTGTGGATTAGTTCTGAAGTCTAACAGGGTTAGGGAGGTTTATTCGTGCAAAAACTGTGGTTGGTTAGGGAATGCAGATTATAATTCTTCTTGCAACCACCAGCAGGATTTATATGAGCTGCCTTATGGCTTCAGAAAGTTCAAATTGAATAGAACTGGCTTCTTCTGGAAGTCAGAAGGTCTGTTTGATTTGTCTGGAGAGGAGCTTGCAGTCCCTCTTTCTAAAAAGGAGTGAATAATGTTTTTCTATATTATTCTTAACTGTAGCATCATGCCTTTAGGTATTGATACAACAGCAGTATTTGTGATAGCAAGTGTAATTATAGTAAGCGGTTTGCTGATCTATTCGGCTTCGCATCTTAATGCGTATTTCCGTAAGAAGTCGCAACGCAGGGCATTAAAGCCATTTTTCCCGTACAAACATAAACTGATCAAATCATTCAATGCGACAGGAATGCAGCCGGACGACGGTTACATTTACTATGACACGACCAGTGTACTTTTTGATTTTTTAATCGAAGGTTTGCCAGATGCATCACTTTATCCATTAGAATTTTCGCTAGTCTTTAAGAAAGACGACAAACAGTATGTGTTGACTAAACAAATTGAGAATTATATAAAGGGCACATCAAAACTGCTGTTTGCCCTGGATGACAATGAGGTATTCTCTCTGGATGACAAGAAGAAGGATGTAGGAATTCGGGACTTATCCAGCATCTTAGCCGAACCAGGGCTATGGCATATCTCTCTAGTTGTAGAGGCATTTTCAGCAGTAATATACAACAGTGAGTTTGAGGTTGTTGGAAGAGAAACCTTATTACAGGAGTTGTATTGTTCTTCTAATCTAGTTGTCCCTGTGGGTGATGACGATTATGAAACTAACAATATATTGTGCTCCAACCATTCGGTCATTCCCACGTTTGATCTTGAATCTCGTAAGTACCATCCTAGTAAATTTGCATCCTGTAAGATGAAGGTGGTATTAGTTGACTCCAGAGGGATTGAATGCGATGAGACTCCAGTAGAGGTGAAGTTTAACAGAGGCAATATGCTCATCTCATTCCTGTATGAGCATGAGTTCTCTGAGGGTATGTGGTATTTTGAATTGCATGTCAACGACAAGATGTTGCATAAACTTCCAATCAACGTCTTTGGAAGTGAGCCCAAAACAAAAGTAAAGACAGTAATATGTGGAAGTTCTGAAGGAAATCATGATGAGGTCATATTAGAGAATGATATGCATCTCATAAGTTCAAAATTCATCGTTGTTAAGGCCGAATGCATATCTGACAACCCGATACCTTGGATTGATCACAAGGTTGGTATATGCGTCAAATTAAGCGGAGACAAGAAAGAGACGCTGTATGAGTCAGAAGCCAATTTGAAGCTCACATCGCCAGTGAATACGGTTAGATTCCGCCCTTTCAAGATACCCAAGAAATGCCACAAGGACGGTGATACATTAAAGATCGAAGTAGCCACCTTGCAGGATGATGTGGTTGTAGACCATAATTCTGTTTCATTGAAGTTGGGCATGCGATGTACAGATGTCCAGGGAAGATTAGTATCAGACGAGACAGACTTCAATATGGATGTAGAGCATGACAAAATTTTGGAAGAAATAGATTTTGTAAAATGATCAAAATTACAAGCGCCAAACTACCTAAGTCCACTGCCTTGCACGAAAACGAATGGCTTGATCTACGTATTATCAAAGACCCTGATAATGGGGTGGATGGATATGTCTACTCTCACGAATCCCGCTGTGATGGCAAAATCATATCACTTTTGCCTTATCGTAAAATTTCTAAAGGTCATGAGTTTTTGCTCAGGCGAGAGCTAACGCCTTGTTGGGGCATGCAATATAATATTAGTTCCATTACTGGTGGATTTGAAAATAATTTGGGTATCAAAGATACAGCAGTCCACGAGTTGTGCGAAGAAGGTGGTTACGAAATACAAGCAAGCGAGTTGATTGATTTAGGTACTTGTTTCGGTACAAAATCTAGTGATACTGTCTATCATTTATTTTCCGCCGATTTATCAGGCAAAGACAGAGGCAAGGCTGAGGGAGATGGTTCAAGATTGGAAGATGAAGCTGAGTGTTTTTGGTCCGATAGTGTTAAGCATGCGGTCGATCCTTTGGTGGCCATTATGTTTGTGAGACTAAATTTAGGAGAGAAATAGATGCCTAGTACAATCTGCAAAATCTGCAATACCAAGCACGAATTCGGCAAACCCTGTCCATTCTGTGCTGATGCTCAACAGCAAGTGCTGGACAGCAAGACGAAACTATTGGAGAATCTAACCGACGAACAATGGTTGGCAGAATACGACGCCACGTTCAGAGACGTTAGCGATGCAGAGAAGATGAAATGTGAGAGCTTGGGTGAAGACCCCAATCTTTTGATGTTGGACCGTCGGTCTCAGGTTATCATGAGCTTGTTGATGGAAACCCGCAAAATGATTCGCAAGTCCACATTTAAGCTGCCTGCACCCTACTAATACTGTCTGTGGCATGTAGGACAGTGAGTGGAATTTGCTTTGGCCTCTAGCTCTCCTTTGAGACCCTGCCAGAAGCAAAACAGCAATAGGCCCAACAGTATCCCAAATCCTAGACTTTGCATTGCCTCGGTCACTTTCATGAAGGATGTGCCTTCCCTGTTTTGTATAATAACACATGTATTGGTTACGAAAACTCGCTTTTATGACTCCAGACGATATTAAAAAATCAATACAACAAGGTATACCATTATATCTGAAATATGTGCGTCTTTGACACTCCGCAGGGACTAAAGTCCCGCAGATTCTCACAGAACAAATCCATGAGCTACATGGATATCAGGTTTAAATCTAACACCCAAGGGGCGTGCCATAAGCCCGTCTACTGGGATTGCTTGTGAACCAAACGTTCCCAGATACTTTCTTAGAATATTCGTAGCTCCTACTAAATCCCGATGTCCTACAAAACCACATTTACACTTGTACTCTCTACCTGTAGGTTCCTTTCTATTAGCACAAGCAGGACAGGTCTTGGAAGTATAAGATTCCTCTTGTGGAACATACTTCAATCCTAACCTCTTCCACTTGTACTTCAAGTACCAACTGATTTGAGAATACAACCACATATGGTTCTCCTGGTTTCTTTTGGAGCCACAATTATTACCCACTCTATATCCTGTTAAGTCGCCAACAACCAGAGTATTGTATCCCTTATTTTTAAGATACATTGCTAATCCAGTCGTGTACTTATGCAGAATGTCTTTTGCTTTATTAGTTACCTTCTTGTTCAACCTACGCTTTGCTTCTCTAAGTCTCTTCCAGCGTTTGCTGCCTTTCTTTTTCTTAGACATGCGTTGTACAAGAATGGCTTGACTACGCTGCCTGCCCTGTCTAATACTCCTTAGCAGTCTTCCGTTGAGAATTGTACCTTCTGAACAAGCAGCAACGTGAATCTGCCCTAAATCCACTCCAACAGGAGCCTCAGTTGTCCATTTGTTCTCAGGAGCGTCTTGCTTATAACAGAATATCAACTCATATTTATCTCCAGCCCATCTGAGGGTTACAAGAACGGGGATTAAACCATGCTTCCATTCTATCACCAAAGGCTCTGTTATTCTGCCATTAGATAAAATAAGTTTATTGTTCTTAACCCTAATAGCAGAGTTCTTCCATACTACAGCACAGTATTTCCTGAGTCTTTCGGGAGGTCTAGCCTGTGGAACAGTTTTTATGACTGCTCTCCAAGAGGACAAGGCATTGAAAAACTGTTGCACACTAGCATCAGCAGAGTGAGCATGCATTTGATGAGAATTAAACAATCTCATCAGAGAGGAAGGTTTAAGCCACAAGCCTTTCTTTCTGACAGTACGCCAGAAAAACTTCACAGTTTGAGAGTAGAGCCTTCCTGATTCTTGAGTGAGATTGTCACACAAGTCTTTATGAGAATTTAAATATAATCTACGAGTGTAGTACATTTATGCTTTGCTTTGAGCCTCTATATAGTTCTGAATAGTCGTTGCACTCACGTTACCAGCAGTACTAGCAAAATAACTTCTAGTCCATAGACAAGGTAGTTTCTTAAGATCAGGATATCTTGAACGCAATTCATATGAAGTTACACCCTTGCACACCTTAACTATATCTGCTGCTGACGTTGTAGGAAATACTCTAATAAACAAGTGAACATGGTTTGGTTGAATGGTTAAATTAAGAATAGTCCAACCCTGTTGTTCACATTTTTGTTTTATGAGCAACTGACAATCTTTTGCTACACCTTCCACCAAAACTGGTTTACGTCGTTTAGGACACCAGATTAGATGGTAGATAATTAGATGTATTCTATGTTCATCTCTGATATAATCCATGTTGTATTATACAAGTTTTCCTACGGACTTCCTTCTTTTATTTGAAGATTTTTTGTGCTACTGCGTGTGCGTCTCCTAACAACAGGGACTAAAGTCCCGATGCTTGCGGAGACGCTATTATGTCAAATGGAGAATATCGCTTTGGAGATGCCACAAGCTTTGCAGTAGATCACAATCTGTTAGCAGGCAACAATGAACCTGTAAGTGCTGCTTTTGTGAAGATATATTCAGATGGTCTATATGTCGAGGGGCAATCCATGCTTCTTAAAATGGGACCAGCACCAGAGGATGAGGATAATATATCTCAATTATTGGGCATTCCAATTAAGTCTAAATGGTGAAGTATCACAATGACATGCCTAAGTCTATTAAGACCATCCTGCCGTCTTTGATTCCTACATTTTCTTCATAGGCATCTCTTGTGTTAAAATTATGTTCATACAAGCAGTCAATCATCTCGTAATAGAGCTTATGAAGTTCTAAAAACCTTTCTTTATACGCTGCCGCTGATTTAGCCTTCACGTCCTCTATCACTTGACGCAACTGATTGAGAATTACTCCAGTATTTTTGGCACCGCTGTTGAAAACCGATGGATTGGCTCCCAGCACAATATTGTTATACCAGATCTTATCTGGAGTCATCTTCTTCTTTTTATGGTTGATATAATGACCGTCTTTGTAACGGCGGTAATGTTCCATGGTGACTTGAGTACAGAAATCCCTGTAAATCTTTGGGTCCATTCTGGTAACACTGTGTGATAGCAGCGTTATATATGTGATAACCCTGATCCCCATAGTGGATAGAATCTGTGGTTTGAATCCTTTGTTGCCAGGTATTTGATGTAACCTTAAATCTGTCATGATAGGTTCGCCTGTCTGTTTGATTATCATATCATTGTTTCCACCAATCTCCACCAAAGCCAAACTCGCCTTCTTCGTCTTTGTTTAACATTGGACACAGCAAACACATCCATGACCTATACCGAGAAAAGAGATAGTCATTAAATTTGCTTTCTGTTTTTAGTTCTTCTAATAATAGATTACCTTTAGATAATATTTCGAGCGTTCTATCGTCCTGCTCATCTAGAAGTTCTTGTTTAATTCGTTCTAAACTAGTTATCACCTCACTGACCATGTTCCTTACTTCATTTATGTCAAAATGTGGGTTAATGTCGTTATATCCGTCATCATATTCCATTTTAGGTTTCCTTGCCTTATTATACCGTTTGGCCGCAAGGAGGCTAGGAAAGTATACGCTCAAAGTACTCCAAACATTTTTAACACTACATATATTAATGTAGGTATTCCCATGCAAGAGCCAACGATCCATCTAGTTGTTGGCAACCAAGCATATGGGTTCATCCAAGATAAATCAGGAAATGTCATTCTAGATTTCAAGCCACCTTCTTTAATCTGTTGAAAGCGTGCAATCAATCCTGCTCTATTCTCTTGGCCAATAACTGTTTCTCTGCCTTCTTTTCTTATATTATAGCCCTGGTTGTGGTCCGCGAGAGCTTCTGTGATATGCTGATATTCGACTGGAATTCTTAAAACATACAGTTGACCATTACGTCTGTTGGCCTTTATTAAGATATCCAAATAAGCATTACAGTCCTCTTGCGTCGCTTTGGCTTTGAGTAATACATCTCTGAATTGTTTGAGTGTCATACTGTATTATACTTGGCGCATAAAAAAGGGCAGGCCGTATGGGGACCCACCCTTTATACCAAATTTCTTATGATCGCTCAAATCCCCATTCGTTGCATGGTGGTACATTTGAAGAGGCCATCAGTTGACGCTTAGCCTCTCTTTTTTCATTGTGGAATCGCCATGCTGTATACACGACCGCAGCATGGTCTTCACAAACACTTGGACTGTGCTCTCCTTTAGGTCTGTTGCTCATGTACTCATGGAGTCGTCTGATAGGATCGTTAACACTGCTGCCTCCCTCTAAATATGATCTGATAAACTTCTCCCCAGTGTCCCTATCGGATATAAACATGGCGGCAAATGTAGCGATTACTCCTTGTGGAATAAGTTTATTTAGCCCAAAAATATTGTTGCTCTTAGCTTCGCTGACGAGACCATGTGCCCACTGGCAAAAACTTACATATTCTGGAGTTCCAGCCCGCTCCACTTTTAGTGAATATAGTCTAGTAAGATCTCGCTTAAAACCATTATGGGCCACGGTATATGCCGTTGAGTATTTGCTGACCGATAGAGCAGGAATGTTTGATGTATCTATGACTTTTGCGCTAACAGCGGCATTCATCACAGAAGACAATGTACGCTTTTTGCCTGTATCGAAAAAATAGTACAGTCTGGCTACAGAATGCAAATCTTTTGCCACCCAAAAACTTATTGGGCACATCAACGCTTTGGCCGAAAAACATATGGCCCACAGCGTATGCTGGCCATTAACGAGATACATAGACCCATCTGGCAAAATAGCGATGTCTGCGCCCATACCATGTTCTATCTGCTCTGATAGTTCATTCGCCCATCGTTGATCAAATGGGCGGTTGTTACTATATCTGTGGCATAGATCCATGAGACGGGCATCCTCTGGCTTGATCCTGTGGCCACTGCCACAACAGTAATACCAGCCGTCCTTGGTAGCCGAGGCTGGATCGTACGTTATATTGGTTGGGGCTATCTGCCGCAGAAATGTTGATTCCGCTGGAGCGGCAGAATCGCTGTTGAAGGCGATTAATGCTTTCGCGAAATTTGGTTCTGTTTGCCAATTGAATTCTTGCTCGCTCTTGGCTCGTTCGGTGGTCCTAGTAGTTTTGGTACTCTTCATTTTCATTCTCCTATTTTTCTGTTCCTGAAACCAATTTAATCAACGCATCAGCAATATACCAATACTCAATCAGTCCGTCAAGCAAAAAATTACAGAAAATATAGTAAGTTTCAGTGAGCGTAAGTCGCTCTTATATATAGACTTAGAGATGTTTGATATCTCTTATTTTTCAGAATGGATCAAAATCTCGTTTTAGTCTATTCTGGGCGAGCTGGAAGTACTTGATATTTTTTTCTATACCCACAAATTCTATACCCATATGTTGGCATATGACGGCAGTTGTCCCGCTCCCAACCATTGGATCTAGTACCAATCCGCCTTGTGGACATGCAATGTCTATAATCCTCTTAATCAACCAAGTAGGTTTTTGATGAGGATGTGCTAATCTTTCTTGCCGTGGCGTTGAGGTGCTGGTCCATACGTTTCTAAGTTGCTTGTCGCTAATAGCATAAGCTGCTTCATAATTGAAATAGTATTTCTTAGACAATGAACACCAGATTAGATGTTCGGTACTTTCAATAAGGCTTCGTTTGGTGATATTGAACATGGCATTGGTTTTATACCACACGATAGAATTGACTATGTTGAGATCGAAATGCTGTTGCAGCAATTGTCCAATCAGATAGATGTTGTGGAAGCTTCCGAATATGAAGATATTACCGTTTTTCTTCATCAGCGGTATAAAGACAGCGAGACTATCCATATAGAATTGGTATTGTTCGTCAACCGAGTTAAAGCTATCCCAATCTTCTTGTGTTTTAGACCACTTCTTACTCTTGTGGGTTAGTTTACGATTGCCAATACCATATGGAGGATCATAGATCAACAGGTCAACAGAGTTATCCTTGACATGCTGTGCGGCATTTAGAGCGTCGTCGTGAATGATCATAAATTTCTTTCATTTTGGAAACTGTGGGGTTTAGGACGAAGACCTATTACGTCTTAAACCCAGCAGATGAAAAATGAACAACACTCCTGGTGCTTAAATAACTTTTAAACATACAATCTTCTGCTTTGGTATTTTGAGACAGTCTCTTGCCAGTTTTTAATGAGTGCAAACTTATCCTGCCTTTCATGGTGCCACCTATATAACAAAAACCATATTTATTATTCTTTACTAAAGAACCTCGTTTAAAGCCTAAACTTCTTGTGCTGCCGTAATTTCTTCTTATCCCACCTTTAGAACACTGAAACGCATGCAGCTGTCTTCTGTGAAATCTTAGTGGAACAACCTTCAAGATTCTCTTGTTGTCTGGTTTTAAGTGTCCACCAACACACCAATTAGCCAACACCCAACTGTCCACATTGTGGCACTCAAACTTGTCTGCTAACTTAGAGCTACTTTTCTTTAATCCTAATTCGTCCCTAAGCTTCTTGGTTTCATATCCTTGTTTAAGGTGCAACTCTCCCAGTTGTTTAACTTGTACATAAAACCACTGCTTTCCTACTTCTAATGGACTAAAACTGCTGTTCCACTTCTTGGAACCCTTTCTCGTCTTAGCCTTTATATCCTCAACTACGTAGCGTGCAATTGGAAACATTTGGGTTAGCCACTTGCACATGTTGAGTTTGAACTGCCATCTAGCCCTGGTACTTGGAGCTAAAAACGCTCCTTTTCTATTGTTGAAACGAGCTGGTCTATAACTGCTATTTCTTGTTTCTTGTTATTTGAGGGAGCTACGTTGAGCCTAACACAATAAATTCCTTTCTTATAAAAACGTGTAGCCTTACCAGAACGAACCCAACGATCTGCTCTACTAAATGTAGTAGGCATTAAAGGTTGGTTACTCTGGCTGATTACTGGTACAAACATTGTTACTCCATTTCAGTTTTAAGTGCGGTAAGCTGGGACTGAAAACCCACATAATAAAACCCTTCGACAATGTTAAGAAAGCTTAGTTTTGCCGAAGCAAAACGTGCTATTAAACGATTCTAGCGTAGAGCAAGAGACTAGGGTGGCATCCCTTGGTACTTGTAGCTCTCTTAACGTAGCAGATTACTCCTTTCTGCTTAGTCTAGTCATGACTTGCGTTGTACGTCGTCACGTACAAGCCCCTGGACTTTAGTCCTGGGGTCCATGACCTAAATGCATTTTATCTAGAATGTCTTTCAGCTGATACATAGTATATTATACGTGCGAAATGCTGAGAGATCAACCGTATTTTACGGTTGTACCTTTTGGGCCATGTTCGTAAGTTACTCTCTGGCCATCGGCTTTAATCCAAGATATGGACGAGACTTGGGTTTGTAGGGCTGCCATTTTCTTATGATCTATTTTGGCGTGGTGTCCACAATCTGGACCTGTTAGACCATCTTGTATGGCACAACCTAATGTATCGAACGCACAATCGTTACAAACTTCGTTACAAACTTTTTGTTTTTTACCAGCCATAGTTTCTGATGTTTCCTTTCAGCCAATCGTTGTCAATGTTGCCTTTGTAATCTACTTCTCCCATGTCTGTTTCAGAAAACTGTTGGTTCATGATAGTCATGAAAGTTGCATATACTTCCGCGTTCAATTGAGCATGATCTTCATCCCATTGGTCATATGGGTCTGTAGGCCAATAGTATGTTCGGACCAGGACTTGATTACGATCTGGTATATAGAAGCCGCGTAACCATCCATCGAAATCAATCTTGCCGCTTGGGGCTTTATCTCTGCTTCTGGATCGATTGTATTGGTCTATCTGCTCGGCGTGGCGCATGGCCGTACCGAGCATCATATCTCCATTTACGGGATTCCATGACCACCGTATTTCCTCTGGCGTTTTACCGTATATGTCATCTCCCCAAGTGAATGGGAAAGAGTTAGGATCTTGTCCTTCCTTGGGAGCCAAACCATCTATGCTGATGATATTGACCTTGTTGACAGGCCTGATAGGTCTGACTCTGGCTTTCTTGAGTTGTCGGGATATAACTTTAAGCATCGACAACAATCCGTTGATTACATAGGAGTTTTTCTACAAACATTGTATAATATATTGACACTGGCTCTTTGATAATTTGGATAGGTGGTTGTTCAGAGAAAACTGTTAAACAGTTTAGCTCCTGAACATAAAATCCACGAGTTAATGTAGTTCTTTCGTTTACTAGAAGTTTTAAGACTAGCGATAACCAAGCATACAAGTCTCGAAAGGACCTTAAGAAAATAAAAACTCTAGTTTTGTTCGCCTTTGGCGAATGAGTAGGGCAGGAAGTGCCCAAACTAAAGCCTGTTGGAGAGAATGTAAGACTAATTATGTTGTTTTTTAGCATTATTAGCTGTCTCGTTGAATCAGGAATCTCAAATATTGAGTGCTTCATGCATCGACCATTAGTTTTAGTGGTATAAATGACTCGAAAGCAGCACCATTTCTATGGGTTAGTTTGCCATCTTCTTCACATAGTATGCCACATTGCGGAGTGCAAGGAAGTCTCGTACCATACGAATAGAAATAGTATCCTTGAAGTTTAGGCCATTTCTTTGCGTACTCTGCTTTTACTTCTGCTCTGTATTTTTTGTATTCTGCCACTCTTCCTTCATCAGATAAATGTTCGCGAGATGGTGGCTGGCTAAGATCTTCTCCTCGTTCCAATTTTTCTTGAAGCAATCGAACTCTTTTTGGCTGTTCTGGATCTAAGGCAAATATTCTACCCTTGACTTTTGTCAGGGGGGTTTCTTCTGGAACCTCTTGATGTTGTACAAAATGATCTTGAACTACTCCATGAGTATCTTTATCGTACAACTGGCCTGTATCTGTATTCTGAACCCAATAATATCCATCTTTGCCCCATACATAAGCTTCTTGATCGAATTTTTGGGCCAATGATCGAGTTAGTTCTTGAGAAACATTGATGATAAAAAGAGACGGTTCTGGTAGGTATCCGTCTGCTCCTGTTTCTTGCCATATTCCTTGCGTGTTGTTATACCCAATACCTTCGTGATGCAAGAGGATCTTCAACTCATTGTGCTTGATTTTGTTTTCAGCCGCAGTTCGCCTACTGCTATAACCTGAGATCATACCGAAGGGTCGGTTGAGCATATGGTTGACTATTCGGCTTAGACCTTTAGATGCAAGTCTTCTCATGAGTTGAGAAGTTTCTATGGGCAGTTTGTTGCTTTTAATCCGAAGCATATCTATCACCTTGGTCACAACGACACCAATCTCCTTTTCCAAACACATTATACCTTCAAATTTACAAATTTCAACAAGTTTATAAAGATATGCGACACAAGGGCTTATGGCTCAAATGCTGTCTATGGTATACGAAGACTGCGTAAGCAATCCATGCAATTTACCTTGCAATTTGTCTAATTGTCCTAATATTTTTTGACGTTCATCCTGCAAGTTGCATAGTTTTTCTGACAATTCTTTGTGTTTTAACGGTTCTATACGCTGTTGCGCAATTTTGAGATCTAGAGTAGCTCGATCAACTTTCGCAAATCCTATTTCTTCTATACACTCTTTGACTTGCTTCTGAATTTTTTTTCTAGTGACAGAACTGGAAAATGGAGGTCCGTAACTAGCAATTTTTTTGGTGCTAATTTCGTCCCATCCCATTCTTTCAGTAATCAACTCTTTTAACTCTGCTATTTTCAGTTCTTGCTGTTCTTGTTCGCTTAATTGTACTTCTTTAGTTTTACGTGCAAACTTGGCTTTAATCCATGAAATTATTCTTTTAAACATGTTTTCTTTCTCCTGTTTTCTTCTCCTTTCTTATTATACGCGGAATTAGTTCTATTTTTCGTTTAGCGAATTCCAAACTTTAGTAAACGCTTCTGTATCACGAATGTCGTCTGCCACAATTACCTTTTTGCCAAGACTACTCCAGCGTGATTTGTGAGTGATCAAACTTGGATAGCAATATGCTATCAATTCTGTGCAAGAAAAACGATTACAGTCTTTGAAATCAAATCCAAAATCATAGGGACTGCCGATGACATCTATTGCCTTTTTAATTCCTATGTCTATCAGTTCTGGATCTGGTCTTAATATCATCATTTCGTCGGTACGCATAAAGTCGAGAATGTCTTCAACAATCACTCCGTCACTGATGGCGTGTACTACTTGAGTTTTTTCTCCTTCAAAGCCATTTATGGAGCCGACATAAATACCCGCATGATTCCAAAAACCTGGTATTAAAAAAGAAGATACATACCCTTCGAATCGTCTAATTACTATATCGCCTGGACGGATAATTCGTTCTACTCGTCTGGTGTGTAATCCTTTGAGTCGGTATCCTTTAGCGTTGATAGTAAACCAAAACGGGTGTGTTATTCCTGCCCATTTGATGTCACCAATGAAGCGAAAGATAGCTCTTTGGATACGATAAAGTAAAGACGGGGTTCTCGCCTCTGTAGAGACGTTTTTCATATTCTTGTCATACATGTGTATAATATACGAGTATACTGTTGTGGTATACTCTAACCAAATGGAGGTATCTGTTATGGATACTAATACGCCCGTAATCTTTCATACGCCAGACCACGAACACAACCATGTTGTTAAAACAGCTTTAGACCAAATGAAACTATGGTTTGGAGAACTTTATGGCCATAAAAAAGCCGTGTGTTGTTTAAACGTCTGTGGAAGCTCACCTATCATTTATGGCAAAATGTGGACTTTTAGCAATACGTTTACTATTAATGCCACATTCAGGACATACGACGAAATTAATAAGTCTGTGCAAAGCATTATTGACGATGGTTATCTTGGAGCATCGGCCAGAAGCAGAAAGAGCAGAACTGGAGAGGATTGGCTTCGAGGCAACGACTTGGCTGATGGAAAGTTTAACGAAGAAACATGGATATCAATAATTAAGTCGATTCTGTCTTATGAAATAGAAGATATTAAATCATATGCATGGAAAGATGGTGGAGTTCCTAATGTTTGGAAAGTAGGTAGTGATGAGAATCCTGCTACGGCTGCTGATATTAAGCATGTTATGGATAAAGTAGAGGAATGGCATTCGTCGCCATAAGTAGTCAAAGCCACTTTGAGAGCGTATCTCGGTCAACCAATTGGTATTTATTGGCTTTGGAGGCTTGCATTTGCTAAGCGAGCAAGAACATCCCCATGACATAATTTTGGAATACACCAACATCCAAGGACTTTGCCTTTAAGCTCTTTTAAATCCGTTAACAAATGTGTCCATTCTTCGTATTTTTGTACAGCTCCATCTCGACTGGCAA
>SDBV01002215.1_pt1 | contig 29126 bp, 29 predicted proteins | sample 2277081 | NCBI WGS metagenome assembly SDBV01 (sample SAMN10402039, study PRJNA504765) | marine sediment metagenome | isolation source: marine sediment core GS10_PC15, 223 cmbsf | place: Arctic Ocean: Southern Knipovich Ridge | collected 2010
CACCCTGCTTTCCTTGAGAGATTTCTTGATACCTATCTAAGATATTGCCAACATACCCAGCCGTCTTTGCATCCATGACACTACCCCCTCGCTTAACCCCCGTATATCCTTTGAAATATGATGCCAAACCAAGTTCCAGCTGTTCTGGATGCTTATCCCACAATGCGATCATCTCTTTAAGATATTGAGCAGTACCACGGACATTTTGTTCAATATTGAATGGATCTGTAATAGCAAGATCAGGAAAGTTCATTGCTTTAATCTGCCCTAATCCCTTGGCTCCCGTTGCACTCACCGCCTGAGCATTAAAGGTTGATTCACGATAAATCAAAGAAGCAATCAACAGGGGATCAACTCCATACTGTTTGCCATAGGTAACGCAACATTGGGAAATGTGTACTGCATCCTTAGCAGGAATGCGTGCCAGATGTAATGACATAATAAAACTATGTATAACATCAAAATCTGTATTTGCCGGTACTTGCGCACTACACGACATTACGAACATAATAAAAGATAACGTTAGCATTCTGTTCATGGTGATATCTCCATAACCAATCCTTAAAAAAATTCCCATCTGAAATAATTTTAAATTTTTTTAAAGCGTTTTGTCAATAGTATTTACCATGAACTGGTCCAATGACCGATAACCGTTTGACCTCCACGAACCAATTGACCAATACCGATCGTCAATGTTACCTCTTCAGGTAGAAAGAGCTCAACACGCGACCCAAAGCGAATCATACCAAATGTATCGCTCGCTTTGACCAGCTGATTTTCTTGAACCCACCAACAGATTCGTCGTGCTAGAGTGCCGGCAATTTGACGCACCATAATGCGTTTGCCCTCATCAGTCTTGATATAGAGATCATGACGCTCATTCAGCTCTGAACTTTTAGGCAAGCAAGCAAGGGTGAACGCTCCAGGTTTATAGATCATATGAGAAATAGTACCCTGCACAGGAATCCAATTGACATGTGCATCAAACAAAGAGAGACAGATTGAAACCTTCTGAGCAAAACCATAACCCACATCATTAAACTGAATATCAACAACTTTTCCATCTGCTGGGCAGACAATAACACTTTTGTCATAATTCAGCTCAGGACAACTACGTTTAGGATTACGGAAGAACCATAATGAAAAGAAAAAGAATATCAAAGTCAGATAATAGAAGGGACGATAGATCAGATAGCTCAATATCGCTGCAGCGAGAATGAACATAATCAAGGTTAAGCCTTGACTCCAGAGCAAATTAGTCGCAAAAAAATCCCAAACCATGTATGTGCCTTACAATAAAAAAAGCAGGTATCACCTAAATGATACCTGCTTTAGGGTTTATAGACTAATTTTGTTCTACTAATTTTATTCTAAAGATAAATTAGTTAACGGGGAGCGCGTGACCTTTAATTAATTTTGCAACATCTCTAATCTCATTAGCCGCCTTCTGCCTGTATTGTTTTGCCTGCCGTTTATTATATTGATCATATGAATAGGTTGCTACAACACCAACAGCAACACCTGTAACAAATTGTGGATGATTAGCACTAAATCTAATGAGATGCATACAACCTTCTGAAAGAACATATAGGCATTTTGCTCCCAACTTCGTGGTTACCCACAAGATGCGCCCACCAGCTAAAACTCCTTTGATACAAGCATTACCGAGATTAAACATCGCTGATCCAAGTGGCACAACAACCTCTTTCCCCTCAGATATAACCGTTTGCACGACACTGCCAACAGCCTTCTCACCAACCTGGAGATATGGCCCTGCAATATCAGCAGCCGCCTGAGCACCCATAGTAATAGTATCATCAGCTTGCATACATGGCTGCACTCCAGCCACACCAATCAAAGTATAGAACATCAACTTTTTAATCATGAGAAATACCTCCAATAATTGGAATTCATTCTAAATGAAACACGCTAAAACCTTATGCTTTACTTTAAGGTTCTATACGATTGTATGCGCTGTACGCCTTATTGTCAAACGCCTCCACAACTCACGCACACATATTGTTTCAAATTGAAATTGAACCCTGTGGCTTCCTGATCACTGTATCTGGCACTGCTTGGTTACTCATCAATGCTCGCCTCAATGACACAAACTGCGACGCAAACTGCTTGCCCTCTCCTAGAAGCTGAAATCCTTTAAGCCGGCCATTTTTTATAAGATACCGTTCATAGGTCAGATCTCCTCTCTGCTCAACAGCAGTATAACTTGTAGCCTCCCGGGAGCCACAACTATAGAACTTGAGCCCAAAGAAAGCTGAGCTGGTTATGATATGCGCCCCTTTGTAAGCCTGTGGTTGTCCAGCCATAGCATAAGCGGCATGCCGACCCTGCTGCATAGCATCTGGCCAAGTGCAGCTTGCCATACGCCTGCCTGAAATAAGATCAACTGTACTGATAATATCACCTGCTGCATAAATATGTGGATCTGACGTTTGCATATACTCATTGACCACTAGACCACATTGATCAAATGTAAGTTGTGCAGTTTGGGCTAGTTCGCTATTTTGCTTAAGTCCCGCGGTTACAACAACAAGATCGGTTTTAATCACCGTTTCATCTGACAAGATAACCGCTTGTGCCTCTTGAGCTTTGCCTTCAAGAGCATGCACCATTTTATTTGCATGTAATGTAGTACCAGCATGTACCATTGCTTTGTGTAGCACCTGAGAGCCATTGCGCGTTATATGCGCTGCAAGCAGTTGATCTGATCGCTCAATGAGCTGCACACTGATGTTTTGCACAGCCAGTGCATCAGCTATTTCAACACCACTCAATCCCGCCCCAATCACTACTGCCTTTTTAGGGCAACGTTGCCCAATAAACGAAGATAATTTTTTAGCACTCTTAAGGTTGTGAAACGTAAAAACATTCCTGTATACATCTAAATTTTTCATTCTCGGCAACATTGATCTTGTTCCAGTAGCAAGTAGCAATGTGTCATACGATTCGACAGAACTATTTTGTAACATAATAGTTCTGTTATCAGACATAATACTCGTTACTCGCACACCATAACTCATATCAACGCCCAACTGATCAATCTGTTGCTGCGTTAATGTGTATGTTTGCTGCTCAGCTTTTTCCCCGCTGATGTAATCAGCTAAAAAACATTTGTTGTATGGAGGCTCCTTCTCATCTGAAATGCACATGATCTGCGCATCTTGATCCAATGAACGCAAAGTACGTATTGCTGCAATACCTGCAGCTGAATTGCCAATGATAATATGTTTCTTCATATTTTTGCTCACGGCTTACTATCACTTTCAACCATTGAAAAATACCTACGCAAAAAAATTCTACCTGCATTCGTCTTTAAATAACGCTCAAACTTCAAAGCTTTTACTTCCTTATCAAATCCCAAGAACCCAATCAAATGCCATGGTTTATGCTGTTTGGTATATATCGATTTATCAGCATTATGATCCAACAATCGTTGTTTTAAATCATGTGTGAACCCTATATATGTTCTGTTCGAATGAGATTTTGATTTCAAGTAATACACATAAAACATAATGCACCATATAAAAACTGGCTTCTACTTGGCCCTTTCTTCAAAAAAATCACCAAAAATGAGCGGGTTAATCCTAATTGATAATAGTTGATAATCCCTTTAAAAAACTGGCTTGCCAGTCATTTCATCTTCGGGACTATTGTCTTTTAAGCTAACCAACATCCACTCAACGGCAAGATTGCCCAGTTGGCTTTGGGAAATGACTGGTGCGCCCGATAGGATTCGAACCTATGGCCTACAGATTAGGAATCTGTCGCTCTATCCTACTGAGCTACGGGCGCTCTTACATAGGAGCATACCATAAGATCCATTAAAAAACAGCTTGTTTTTTAGCCATATTGGATCATACTAATCCTCATAATATATATTGTCCAAATAGTTTATTGAAAGAATAGCAATGAAAAGATTCTTGATCTGCATAGCAACCATCATATCCATGCAAAACATCCATGCGAATGAGTTGACACCTAAACAATACAAGCAAAATATGAAGAAAAAACATCCTAATATTCGTGAACAATTGATCCTAGATGTTAAGAGGCTTATACCCTCCTTTCCCAGCAATAAACCAAGCAATCTTGAGGAAAGAACTAACGTACTGCTTAACTTGCTAAAGGCAGCCACAAATGATAAAACTACCCCAAATGCACTCCCCTTACTGGTATGTAGTCGCATTATTGAGGATGAAGAGATTGATCTACAATCAAAAGAACAAGCCGAGGATACGTTTCAAAAAATTCTACAAAAAGCACGCACCGATGAAGTAGAAGATATTTATTCGTTGGATTTCTAAACTAAACGATAGCTTGTCTTTTTATCCACATGTGAGCATACTAAATTCCCGTGGCACATATTCACATATCTATTTGAAAGGATAAGTAATGAAAAGACTCTTGATTTGCACAGTAACCATCATATCCATGCATAGCATGCATGCGGCTGAGTTGACACTTGAGCAATACAGCAAAAATATGGAAGAACAACAACCGGCGTGGGAAAAGCTACTGTTGGCACACTTAAAAACAGTTGCACCTGAATTTCAAGAAACAGATCCAGACCCAGAGTCCAGCGATTATTGGAAAAAAACAAAAATAACGCCAAATTTGATAGATAGGGCCGGCCATGATGAAATTCCAGTATCAGTACCCCTAATGCTATGTGCGATGCTTGCCAAAGAAGATTTATTCCAAGATACCTTGAGATCAGCAAAAATAAATGGTGTAGAAAATATTTATTCATTTGAGCTTGTAGGCTAATTGGCTGGCTTCTACTTCGCTTTTTGAGCTTCCTTTCTGCGATATGCCTATCAATAATAGGCTACTTACAGCCTTTCTTCGATACATCCGTCTTCGCCTTTGGCTACGTCGGACACTCAGAGCGAGCGGAGTTTGTTGAAGGGCCTGCCCGTCATTTCATCTTCGTGACCATTGCTTTCTAAGCTAATTTACTCCTACCCTTTGAGTAACATTTTTTGGTTGGCTTTGAGAAATGACTGGTGCGCCTGGTAGGATTTGAACCTACAACCTACGGATTCGAAGTCCGGCACTCTATCCAATTGAGCTACAGGCGCTTAATTACTTATGAAAATGATATGTAATAGAGTACCGCTTTTAAACTACTTGTCCAGTTAAAGGCGTGATTTTGCTTGTTTGAGTATTTTGAATAGCATTGTTAATGGCGCCCAAGTTTTATCATCCCAATCGTATTGGATATGATATCCACCAAGGGGGTTCTGTTCACTGTTAGTGACTCTCACTACTTTATATACGTCCTGTCTTTTCCAGGCAAGAACATCATCTTTTTGAGGTTTTTCGCCCTCTTTGAGTGGTTCAACTAATTGCGGAGGAACGAGAGTTCCCAGCTTCAATACAACCTCTAAATGCTTTGGGTCTCCTTTTTGCACATTACTTGCATACATGAAGCTTGAACAAAGCACTGCTAAAGCTAATAATCTCATAACACTCTCCTCCCGTGCATGTTATAGGTTATTCTTTCCACTTCTAGGCTAAAACAGTTCTTTCACATTGGCAATCATCAACTTAAGGCAAAATGCGAAATCCAATTCCTTAATTTATTTACAAATAGAAATATTCCTGGGTATATTTGTCAATGAGGGGTCATAGCTTTTGGTTTTCACTTAGCTCCCCTATAACTCCTCTCATATTTTGTATGAGGGGCTGAATTAAGGTAGTCAGTCTTCGCTGGCTACCTCCCTTTTGAAAGCCGCTAAAAACTCTTTATTGCCTTGTGCACCCAAAATCGGTGAATCTATGATGCCAAGTAGCTCATAACCATAGGTCTTAATACCCTCTGTTACTTTTAGTATAACTTCCTGGTGTACCGCTTCATCTTTAATAATACCACCCCGACCAACCTGATCCCTTTGTGCTTCAAATTGTGGTTTAATTAAGGTTATCAGTAGGCCCCCTGATTTAAGCACACTATTAACCGCATCCATGACCTTTAAGAGTGAAATAAAGGATAGATCAAGAGTCACCATATCAACCAGATCACCCACCGTCTGTTCATCAATATAGCGAAGGTTCGTGCGTTCAAGCACTACCACTCGTTGATCGATTCTGATCTTTTCATGCACCTGCCCATAGCCAACATCAATACCGATAACCTTCTGAGCACCTTGTTGCAATAAACAATCGGTAAAACCACCGGTTGAAAGGCCTGCATCAAGTACAGTCAAACCCTTTACATCAATACCGAAGTGATCAAGCGCCTTTTCTAGTTTAAAACCAGCACGACTCACATATTTCGGCTCATCAACGATAAGCTCAATGACAAGATCCGGCTTGACCTGCATGCCCGGCTTATCAAGCCTCTTTTCACCAGTGCCACCAGTGCCACCAGTGCCATCAGCCTTTACTTTGCCCCGCATAATCCAACTTTGAATCTGACGACGGCTAAATTGTGGATACTGCTCACACACCAACTGATCTAAACGAACTTTCTTCATAGGCTGCCTTTTATTAGGATGGTATTTGCAATTGATGTGAAAGCCCACGTGCCTTGATGATCTCTTTTACTGTTGGAGAAATCGGATAATGGTATTCCCGTGCAAGCTGCACTTCTTCTTGAACAATGATATCCATTGGTAACACCACAAAAAGATTATCTGTCGTCATAGTTAAATTATCCGAAAGTAAGAGAGTCAAAAACTTGTCATGTACATGCTCTTTAATGGCTTTACGAAAATCATCAAGTGTGTGCGCTACAACTCCATTCACTTGATTAATCGTCGCTCCCAATGTTACCGTTCGTGCTTTAAACAGTTCCGAGGTGGAGAATATGTGAGTAACAATAAGCACAGGATGCTTTTGATTTTTCAGTTCAGCATAGCGAGCAAGCCCGGGGATGGTCTTTTTCATGCCTTGAATATGATTTGCAGTCAATTGCATCACCACCATACCAGCATAAACCTCATAATCAATTGGTTCATACCCAGGATAAATTTTGTGTATGGGTGGCAATTCGACCTGACTAAACTTAACTGAAAGTTCCTTGCGCTGCCCATTACGATAGACTACCAATCGTACATCTTCACCAATTGCCAGACGGGAGACATAATCGATTAATGAGATCTTATCCTCAGACCATGGTACGTTCATCTCACCATATACATCAAGCCGATAACCATTAATCTCATAAATCATATCACCTTGCTGCACGCCTGCTTTATAAAGCGTACTATCTTTAACCACTTCAACCACATAGCACCCTCCTGGTTGCGGATTACCTAGATATTCGGTCAAGCTCGGATTGGCATTATTAAACAATACTCCCAAAAATGGTTTACGCAATAACTTCACTTTATATAAATCTGGTAATACAATTTTGACATCATTGATCGGAATAATATAACCAATATTCTGTGCCTCAACAATTGCGGCTGAATTAACCCCCACGACTTCACCATTAATATTCAATAAAGGGCCACCAGAATTACCCGGATTAATGGGAGCACTCATCTGAATATACTGCTGCTCACGCCCACTGATGACACCAGTCGTACTCTTAAGCGATTGCTGCCCCAAAGGATAGCCTAAAGCCAACACCTCATCAGAGCGAAAGACCAGATCAGAATCACCTAATGGCAAACAAGGAACGCGTCCCAACTCTTGTCGAATCATCTTCAGGTCATCCGGCGCCACACGAATCAAGCCAACATCCCGATCAGGACTTACGCCTACTACTTCAACACGAATAATGCGTTTACCAAGTGACGGAATCTGAATCCATAGTGCTTTGGCTTGATCAACAACATGTGCATTGGTAAGCAAATCACCCTGTTCATTGATAAAGAACGCAGATCCGGTACTTGAGTACTGTGCTGGTGTTTTGAATGGCTGTAGCATATCAATTTCAGCAATCTGCGCAAATACTTGCACTACGGTATCCTTAACCTGTTGTTGAATCGGACGCCACACCTCACTTTTGGACACTATCTTTTCAATAATCTGCTTACTACCTGCTGATTGTTGTACCCCAGGCGCCTGCAAAAGATCAACCGATCTCTTCAAGTCATAATAGTAATAAAACAGTAATCCAGTGGTACTGAGTAGTAGCATTATACAGCCAAAGCATACAACCAGAAGGAAGGACCGACGTATATTCATTCTTATCCTCGAGTCAAGTTATAATTAACTATTATTTTAGCTCAATTTAAAATAAAAACCAGGAGCCCCGTAAGCAGAATTTGCAATGCATCGCAGAATCGATTAGGCTTACACACAGTTAAACAATGCATCCACCAGTTCAAGGAGTTCATGCTTGAAGGAAACACCAGCCAAACATACGCTGACACTCGATGCCTTAACAGCTCTGTGCAAACGTCGTGGCTTTATCTTCCAAACAGCTGAAATATATGGTGGATTAAACGGTTTTTATGACTATGGCCATCTAGGGGTACTCCTCAAGAATAACCTGCGCCAAGCTTGGCAAGATTCACTCTATAACGATAAGGGTGAAGTGCTCTTTCTGGAAGGAGCAATTATTGGCCCAGAAGCTCTTTGGAAAGCATCTGGACATATTGAGCACTTTAATGATCCAATGGTTGATTGCTTGAGTTGCAAGCATCGCTTTCATACTGATCAGATAGATCTTGAAAAAGCATGCCCCCATTGTGGTAATAAAAAATGGACCGCCCCGCGCAGTTTCAATATGATGTTCAAGACAACTGTTGGTGCTGCTGAAAGCTCCGGTTCAATTGGTTACCTACGGCCTGAAATTGCACAGTCGATTTTTGTTAATTTTAAAAATATACTCTCCACTGCACGAGTCAAGATTCCCTTTGGCATTGCCCAGATAGGCAAAGCATTTCGTAACGAAATTACGCCCAAACAGTTTCTATTTAGAGTACGTGAATTTGAACAGATGGAGCTTGAATGGTTCTGCAAACAAGAAAACACCAAAGAAATGTTCGATTTTTGGCGCAACAAACGTATGCAATTTTATCATAACTTGGGTATTAACAAGGATGCCATACGCATACGTAGCCATGAACGCGAAGAGCTTGCCCATTATTCAACGCAAACAGATGATATTGAATACCGGTTCCCCTTTGGCTGGAAAGAGCTCGAGGGTATCGCACATCGCGGCAACTTCGATTTAAAACAACATAGTGCCCATTCAGGTAAAGATCTGCAGGTATTTGATGAAGAAACAAAGAGTTCTTATATACCAGACGTGATTGAATGTTCGGTTGGATCAGATCGTTTATTACTTGCACTGCTGTTTGATAGCTATCGTGAAGATGTAGTTGATAATGAACAGCGCACTTATTTTGCCTTCTTACCACGCCTTGCACCTATCAAAGCCGCCTTTTTCCCCTTAATGAAAAAATTAGAAGAACCAATGCGCGCTATTTACAAGCAGATTAGAACCGTTATTTCACACACTCAATTTGATGTATCAGGCTCCATTGGCAAACGATATCGACGGCAAGATGAGATTGGTACTCCATTATGTTTTACGTATGATTTTGAAAGTGAAACAACCCAAACGGTAACCGTCCGTAATCGGGATACCACAAAACAGGAGCGTATCGCTATTGATCAGATTATACCCTACATACAAAAAGCATTACAGACTACCTAAGCACACAGGAATAACTATGTTTAAATCGATCTACAAATGGATGGGGTCCTGTGTTTATAGAAAACATGCAGATCTTATTTTGCTCATTCTTTTTTACTTTGAAGCATTAATTTTCATTATTCCCACTGATCCGATGCTTATTCTTTACTGCATTGAGCAACAAAAGAAAGCATTTTGGTATGCACTCATTGCTACTATTGGCTCCATTTTGGGTGGCATAACTGGATACATTATCGGTTATACTATTTGGCAATCAGCAGGTCAAACCATCATACACAACCCATGGGTGAATATTATCTTAAAGCCTGCCGATTTTTATTACTTATGTGATCTGTATAAACAACATGAATATCTTGCAATTTTCATTGCTGGCTTTACTCCAGTACCCTATAAAGCTGCCACCTTTACTGCTGGATTTTGCAGTTTAGCATTTATTCCGTTTGTGTTCTGTTCTATCATTGCACGTGGCTCACGTTTTTTAATCTATGCAATTGCTATTACTATTTGGGGCAAACAAATTAAAGAATATATTGACCGCTACTTCAACCTCCTAGTAGTCTTGACTGTAGCACTTATTGCATTTTCAATATGGCTTTGTAAATATTAAATCACATAATGAAATAGTATAGGTGATATATGTCCCCTTCAAAACAGCTAGCTCATTTTTCACCCGGTCGAATCATTTTATACTCTGTGTTTCTTACCATCTCACTTGGAACACTAGCTCTAGCGTTACCAATTGCACGCACTAAACCAATCTCTTTAATCGATCTGATTTTCACCGCAACGTCATCTGCTTGTGTAACTGGATTCTATACAATCTCATTACAAGACTTTACCACCTTTGGTCATATTGTTTTGATGATCTTAATGCAGATTGGCGGTATCGGACTGATAACACTTACCATATTTCTATTATCATTTATCGTTGATTTCGGTTTTGCCCATCAAGTTATGGTCGGTCAGTTGCTTGAGCTTGAATCTTGGAAAAATGTAAAAAAACTAATCATCTTTATTATTGTCTCAACTATATCCATTGAGATACTTGGTGCTTTAGCAGTCTATCCCGTTATTAACAATATCTATCCAACCGAGCGTGCTCTGTTCCTTTCGGTCTTTCATGCCATATCCTCATTTTGTAATGTCGGTGTTTCGTTATTTCCAGACAGTCTCGATATCTATAACAACAACTACCTCCTGCTCGGCATTACTACCATACTTATGATCACAGGTGGACTTGGTTTTGTTACATGGCGTGAAATTATCTATTACATCCGTTCACTTGGCCGTAAAAAGAAATATTCCTTTTCGTTACACAGTAAGATTGTTCTATATGGCACCTTTGGCACCATAGCTGTTGCTTCCATTATCTTTTGGATTTTAGAACATGATAATACCTTTGCCCAGATGGGATACATGCAAAGCATTGCAAATGCTATATTTCAAGCAGTGTCATTCCGAACTGGTGGCTTTACTACATTACCCATGGGTATGCTTGCATTACCAGCACTGTTTATCAGTCTGTTTATAATGTTCATCGGTGCTTCTCCCGTATCTACAGGAAGTGGTGTGAAGGTAACTACGGTGACCATTTTTTTGGCAACCATAAAGGCTGCGATCAGCAATCGAACTTCAGTTGAAATTCGTGGTCGACGTATAGCAGGCGATCAGGTCTATAGAGCAACTGCAGTGATTGCATTAAGTATCTGTTGGATTTGCACTACAACCTTATTTTTGCTCATTACTGAAACGGAATGGGGATTCTTTGCCGTATTGTTTGAGACAGTATCAGCTTTTTCCAATGTTGGCCTTTCTATGGGCCTGACCACTCACTTAACTACAATAGGAAAAATCTTTATTATGCTAAGTATGATTGTAGGAAGAGTTGGTTCATTAACATTACTTTTAGCATTACGACAATTTGCATTGAAAAGAACACCGGAAGCTACCGGATTTACCTATCCAGAAGAACGGATTATGCTGGGTTAATCTATAAAAGGATGTAACAATATGAAATTCTGTATTATTGGTCTTGGCCGTTTAGGATATCAAGTTGCCGTCACTTTATCAGAAAATGGTATGGAAGTTATGGCAGTTGATAGTAATGAAAGTATTGTCGCTTCTATTCGTGATAGTGTAACACAAGCAATCTGTATGCGCGTGACTGATGAAACTTCCATGCGTTCAATAGGTATTGACGAAATGGATATCGTCATTGTCGCTATGGGTGAAAACTTTGCTCAATCAATACTTATTACTGCTTTGCTTAAAAAGAAATTGAAGATCAACAAAGTAATCGCACGTGCTATTAATGATATTCATAAAGAGATATTAGTTCTAGTTGGTGCCGATGAAACAATTTTGCCTGAAAAGGCGATCGGCATTCGCCTTGCTGATCGGTTGAGTATGCCGTTTATGGAACTCATTCGCTTGACCAAAAACTTTTCCATCAGTCAGATCCAAGCACCAAAGAGTTTAGTCGGAACCTCAATATCTGAAGCACAATTTTATCAAAAATGGCATGTACGCTGCTTAGGAGTTAAGGATGGTGATGAGATCAAACCGGTTGCACCAGACTATATCATCGCAGATGATGATATACTCATCTTTTCGGGCTCAAATGAATCACTTGAAAAACTGGCTAAACTATAGGCGCGTTATTTTGTTTTAATAACCATGCATATCCGTCTTGTGCCAATAAAAGCATCGCAACAAAATAACAGACTGTTTTTGCTGCATGTTCAGATCTATGTGCATCTTCATTGAGCAGTTTACGCAGGTTTTTGAAAGATTTGTGTGTAAAGAAACCCATCAATAGCAATCTACCAATAGCATTGCCAAATGTAGTACACAGTCCGGCTAAAATAATGCTTGCATTATGCAAAGCAAGTCTATGCTCATCAGTTAGCGAAGGCGTTTGCAGCTTCTCGTGCACTGAAGTAAACATACTTTTTTGTAGTAATGTATCTTGTTCTACCGTCTCCTTTTCATCCGGGCTATCTGATTCTATATCAGAAGCAACAAGAAAGGTTGGTATTACTACACTCATAACAATAAGCAGTTGTATCTTCATAAGTATTTCCTTTGATGGCTTTTGTAAAATTTTAGAGATAATACCATTGAATGAGTTAATATACAACCTGACTAAACTCAAGTTTAACCAAAAATAAAAGCCCGCATTTGCAGCGAGCTTAATTATTTATCAATATATATATCAAACAATAGTTAAATTGCTTCGATACGAATGACCGTTATTGGCTGACGGTGTCCTTTTTTACGACGCACCTTTTTGCGACGTTTGAACTTAAATACCACCAACTTGGGCCCTTTAGTCTGCTTGACTATTGAAGCTTTAATTGGCTGATCTAAGTAAGGGCGCCCAAATGCCACTGAATCTGAACCTTCTCTGCGCATAAGCACATCGGTAAATTCGATAGTGTCCCCTTGCTCACCCTCTATCTTTTCAATAGCTATGGTTTTGCCCTCAATAGCTTGGTATTGCTTGCCACCAGTCTGAAAAATCGCATATTTATCTGGCAATTGAATCGATTCCATGAATATTCCTACTAAATAGTTATTTTTCGTATTATATAAGGGAATTTTAGGTATAAAGACTAGTTTAGCAGAATATTTGATTTGGTCCAGCTACAGCCTGAGAAAAAGGGTTCCGTTTATCTGGCAAATGAAGATAAAGCCACACAAATCTTATAGACCCCCGGGTATCGTCATAATTTAGGCGATTTTCAGGTTAAACAGAAAAAAATATTTCTAAACACTTGCTTGACATAGCTAAATATTTTGATACAATTTATATTAGTATTTTAATCCACTATTTATTCTATATTATTTATTTTATGAAGAGAATTCAATGAAAAAGCTTATATTCATTTCTTTGCTTGTAATACCTTTTTGTAAAGCCGCTGATCCTTGTGAAAAATGGCATCAAGTAATTCAAGAGATGTATACCATACCGGAATTAGAAACTTTTAACTTATCGGAACAAGAAATCACTCAAATACAAAAAACTTTTGATCTACAGGAACAAGAAATTCTTGATCTACAAGATAGGGATATTGATGCTATACCTCACGATCTCAAACTTCCTAAGCTACTGTATCTTTCCCTCGATAACAACAAAATTACCGCTCTGCCTGGTCTATATCTTCCTAAGCTGCGGGCACTTGACCTTGATAATAACAAAATTGGTTACATTGCCCCTGAGATATTGCAGCAATTTCCTGAACTACGGGTTCTTAATGTAAGCAACAATCCACTCACCAAAGAGAATGTTGATCAACTCCGAGAGGCACGTCCAGACCTTGAGATTAATGCAGATGGTATATATGGCACTCTAAATATAAAACCTGGCAAAAGATAATTACTAATATGCTCCTCCTTATGTAGTCTCCTTTAACTTCCATAAAATATCGAATGCCCTTTTGGGCGACAGATTATCAAAGTCAATATCATCTAAAGCTAAAGCAGGCATTATATTCGATTCTTTTTTTAGTTGGGTATGCAGTTTCTTTAAATCTTCATATTCCTGTCTTAGCTTCAGCATTTCATCTGGTACCTGTTCTACCCCGCCTATGTGCTTGGCAAGCTGCTGCTCATGAACGCTCAATAGCTTTAAAATCTCTTGCGCACGTTCAATAACCTCATTGGGTAGTTCTGCCAACTTTGCAACCTGCACACCAAAGCTGCCATCAGCAACTCCTTTGTTAATCTTATACAAAAAAGTAATGCCATGCGCTGTTTTTTTGCTTGCAGCATGATAACTAACAATGCCAGGAAACTGACCATCCAGTTGTGTCAGTTCATGATAATGTGTTGCAAACAAGCACCGCGCTCCGATTGTTTTATAAATATATTCAATAACCGATTGTGCTATAGCAAGTCCATCAAAGGTGCTGGTGCCGCGTCCGACCTCATCTAAAATAACTAAACTACGATCAGTCGCTTGCGTGCAGATCGTTGCCGTCTCTTCCATCTCAACCAAAAAGGTGCTCTTGCCTTCAATCAGATGATCTCCTGAACCGATACGCGTAAAGATACGATCAAGGATTGCAAGATCAGCTTTGTCAGCAGGTACAAACGAACCGATTTGCGCTAAAATAGAACTGAGGGCAACCTGACGCAAATAGGTTGATTTACCCCCCATGTTGGGACCTGTAATGATCCAGAGTGATGCATTATCATCAAGCAATGTATCATTCGGGATAAATGGATCAGTGCATACCGATTCAATCACCGGATGGCGTCCAGCAGAAATTGATAAAGTGCGATGATCATTGAATGTCGGCTTTATCCAATCATAATCACGTGCTGTTTGCGCAAGCCCGAACAGTGCATCAAGATGCGCACATGCATGTGCCAATTTGCGCAATGGGGTAACTTTAATCTCTACCTCTTTTTTTATCCGTTCAAAGATCTCCTTTTCTACAGCACCTATCTTTTGTTGAGCTTCATTAATCTCGATCTGCAACTGTTGCAATTCTGCTGTGGTAAACCGTTCACGATTCACTAACGTTTGTTGACGTACATAATAGTCGGGCACTAAATGCAGATTCGGTTTGGTCACTTCAATGTAATAGCCTTGCACATTATTAAAACGAATTTTAAGTGAGCCGATCTGAGTCTTTTGTTGTTCCCTACGCTCTAGTTCTAATAGCTTACCATTACTATTTTCGACCAGTTCGCGCAGCTGATCCAACCGTTGCTCAAAACCCCGTTTGATTAACCATTGTTTTTCACCATCATGATAGAGCGAAGCTTCAAGCAGTTGATGCAATGCTGCAAAATCAATCAGATAAGACATAATCACTTGCAACAAGAGATCACTGTTGTATTTTTTGAGTAGTTGGCCAATCTCTGGCACAACTGAAAGCGCCTGCTTTAATGCAAGATAGTCGGCCAATGTTGCACGCCGCAATGCAATTCGTCCGATTACTCGTTCAATATCACCCAGCTCTTTTAAATATCCAGAGAGCTGCTGTATTAAGCTCAACTCTTTAACAAACAGTTCAATTACCTGTTGGCGTTTTTGGATATGCTCTCGCTTGATGAGTGGTCGCGTAATCCATTTTTTTATCATGCGAGAACCCATAGGCGTCACTGCTTTATCAAGCACCACAAAGAGCGTGCCTTTCTTGCTTCCATCATGTCGGTTGGATACCAGCTCTAAATTTCGTTGTGTTGCTGCATCAAGCACTAAAAAATCATCCGGTTCATACCAGGAGATTGCATGAAACTGATCAAGTGCCTGTTTGTTATTTTTACGCATGTAGGTATAAAAAGAATGTAGTGCCGACTTGAGGGCATATTGCTGCGTTAACAACTGCCTGGTTTTATCCTGAAACTGTTTGTGTACCCATGTATCAAGCTCCTTCTTTTGTTCAATGTCATTATGCTCTATATGTTCAAGTGAAGTAACATAGCCAAGCTTTTTAAAATAGTTCTCAAAATTTTTGCCACCTTGCGTATGCGGTAAAAGCACCTCATCTGGCATAAAGCGAGTGATTTCAGCCTCAAGCCGTTTATGTTCACCTGCCGGTAGCACTGTGCCAAACAGCTGTGCAGTTAACAGTTCACTAAACAGTAAACCCCAACTGTTTTGCATAGGCACAAATGAACACAAATAGGAAGCAGCCTTTTCATCAAGCAGCTGCGTGTCAGTTAAGGTGCCGGGTGTCAGTACTTGCGTTACTCCACGCTCAACCACCTTGCCCGGTACCGGTTGGGTAAGCTGCTCGCAAATGGCAACCTTAAAACCTCCACGTACCAATTTAATAAGATAATGTTGCAATGCGTGTACCGGAACACCGCATAGCGGAATCGGATCACCATTAATGTGCCCACGTTTGGTAAGTGCAATACCTAAATAAGCAGATGCTTTTTTGGCATCATCAAAGAACAGTTCATAAAAATCACCTACCTGAAACAGCAGCAAAAGATCTGGATACTGCTTCCTGATAGTCATATATTGATGCATTAATGGGGTAAGGTGCGTTTTGTCGGCCATAATGGTGAGTTCATAGGTTGAAGGGTGGTAATCTATGCGCCTATTAGTATACGCCTCTAACGAAAAAAATCTAATCTAATTCTTGCGTCCCACTCTGGTTTTATATTACTATTTTAAATATAAGTTAAATAATAATATCTAAGTTGGATAATTATAGAAAGGCTCGCCGCATGATTTATGTAAAAAAATCGAAACAAACATTACTCTTCTTACTTTTTTATAGTATAGGCATTATACCCTCTTCATTGCATGCTGCAGCTCATAGCTATCCATCTCTCACCAAGGCGATGCAAGCTGGTGATAAAAACGCTATTAAAAGCATTGTTCAAAGAGCACAACAACAGGATCGCTTCAAATATGATTCATTGGATACAACACAAGCAGCTTCTAAATTTAACATTTATGGCATGGCACCGCTACATAAAGCTGCCAATGCAATCAGCAACCCAAGGTACGGTGGCAGCAAGAAATATCTGCAAGGAGCAGAAGCTCTTTTAAATACTGTAGGCCGTCAAAACGCAACCCAAATCGTAAATCAACAAAGCGCAGATGGTGCAACTCCACTGCATATACTCGCTGGCCATAGAAAAATAGAGGATAGACCGCAAGGAGAAAGAAAACGTGGTCAAGAGAAGATAGAGGAACCCTTAGCCAAAGATCTTACGAGTGAAGCTTTTTGGCTAAGCAAGTTCCTGCAGAACTCCGGAGCTGATATAAACGCCAAAGACAACAACGGCATGACACCACTCCACTGGGCTGCTCGCAACAAGAATGTGGGCCTTGTAGAGTTCTTATTAGAAAATTTCGCTGACACTAATATAGTAGATAATGATGGTAAACTAGCATTGCATTGGGCTGCTGTTAAAGGCTATACCCCAATTATTGAACTTTTATTACAGAAGACTAATCCTGCTGGCCTTATTAAAAAAGATAAGCGTGGCCGAACACCATTACTTTGGGTACAACGCAACCGAGAAGGAGCTACCGCTTATGAGGATTCTCCACCACATATGCCAAAACAAAGAGCTCTGGCGAATATAGAACTCCTTCTTCGGGCTGGAGCTAATCCGCTTATCAAAGATGAGGGAGGCGCAGATGCTTTCCATTGGGCAAACCCGGAAGAGAAAGCATTATTTAATCGATACAACTATCATCAGCAACCACAACCATACGTTCCCCAACAGGTATCTGCACATGCGGAGTGGCTAAAACAACAGCAAGCTAAGCAACAACAGATGCCTAGTGATGAAGAATTAGCACGAAGACTTCAAGCGGAATATGACGAAGAATTCAAGCAGTATGGGCAACCTAAAATTTCAGATTCAAAAGAGCTGATGAAGAAGTATGATCTAGAGATCCAAGAGCTCAGCAAAACCATTAACGAAATGTACATAAAAATTAATAAGATGGGTAGAACCACTAAAAGCCAGGACCTTAAAGTTACAAATGCTCTTGAGAAATTTAAGCAGGCAAGAAGCCAGATGGAAACTCTTTTAGCAAAACCGCAGCCAACAAATAAAGATATACAGCAAGCTGAGCGCCTTGTGAAAACTATAGAAAAAGAAAAGAACAATGTTGAGGCGGTCCTAGTTGCATCAATAGAGTCGCATCCATAGAATCGAATACAATGGAGCCTTGAATCTGTAAAGGGTGCTATCTAAGGCACCCTTTTATATTGTTTGCATCTGAGTCTCAAAGCGTTTAAAGCTACTCAGCGAACTATTTAATTCCAAACTAAACTGTTGCATATGATCAAACATGTGAATGATAGTTAACATGCGTTCATCATCGTTCTTATGTAATACATAGTTTTCTTTTAAATCGTGTAGTTTCTGTGCAAGATCTGAAGCACGTTTATGAAGATACTGGCCAACCGCTGCATCGCCATGAAGATGTATTAAATGGCCTTTCATCTGAGCCATTTTACTATGAATGTAGCCAATAACCATTTCAAGTTCTGTCACCAGTGCATTATGCAGATGAATCAAACTGTTCATATAACGATCTGCCTGATAACGTGTAATATAGATTGATCCATTTTTAAGTGCTTGTATATCAGTACCCAATGCACTTAACTCTTCATAGACTGATTCAAGGGATGTCTGTTGTTTACTAAACCATTCAATTGAAACTTCATGAAATATTTTTGTAGTAACGAGTTCAGAAACTTGCATAAGAGCAAGATTTTGACACACAAAACTCAAAAAGTTCCACATCGAATCACCCCAGCCTGTTGTGATGGCCGGCGTCTGTTGTGGGATAGAAATATCAGGAAACTTCTTTTTGAGTTCCGTTATCAATGCATAGACCCATGCGGCATTTTGAGCTGTCTGCTCTTGCAGCTGTGCAGCACTTACTATCTTATAATCACGAAAAACGGTATAACACAAACCAAGGACCCCCACATACATTGCTCCTTTAGCTCCCAAGCGCAATAGGCTATTCTTTTTCAAATCCTCGGTAATCTTGACTTGATGTTGGTGAATCTGTGTTTCACTTGGGAATCGCACTTCAGTCCGTATGCCAATCAGATCAATTGTCACCCGATGAGCGTCAACTGGATCGGCAGATAATGCACCTGATAGAGGTGATAGGATGAGGCTCGCTATTAAAATTATACGCATCGATTTCATAATCAGGACTCCATAAAGATACATTGTGATCATTTTAGTATGGTTTAAGAGTACTCACAAAGAGCAAAAAGGGCAACAGCTCCCCCTTCCCAGGGGACATAAGATTACCTTTTGTAATTAAAACTGTTTAGCCCTGCTCCTTTAATTGATATGTACGCAAATAGGCTACCTGATCTTTGAGGCTATAATGCCAATCTTGTGTGCCCTGATATCCAGAATGCAACAACCGCTCAAGTGAAGCTATATGTGCATCAACCACATCCTGTCTACCAATTGAGCATAATATTCGCGCGGCTTCCTGATCAGCCCATTTTTCTTGCGTTTTCACCCAAGGGCGCAACCAGCCTTTAGTAATAGCAACGCCAGATAGAGCCCACCAGATCATATAAGCGCTATAACGAATCAGGCAGGGCTGTTGCCTAAAAAACCTTTTATGCATTGATGGAATGAGTGCAACAAAAAGAGCTGCTGGCACACATGATAACAAAAGTTGTTGGTGATGTTTTTGCACAATATGAGCAACTTCATGATACACCCCAAATAGGCGCTCTTGTTCGTCCATCTGGTCTAAGATTTCCTCATTGTACCAAATGTTAAACATACTGAATGAATAAAGATCATTTCCAATACACATCGGTCCAAGTGCATTCATCTGCTTTATATCTACCTGATCAGGATCAGGATGACCAAAATCAGCCAAGGCTTTCTTTGTTGCTTTTTGATACCATAGAGATGCGTCCTGTCCACCCAAAAGGTGACAATAAATATCTGCAACATTCGCCACAAGAGTGTGTGCCTGCATTATTAAAATAACGCCAATGAGTATATTCTTTGCTCTGTTCATGAAAATATCCTTTATATATCTCTATTATATATCTTTATTTTTTTGTATTAGTGTACATAAAACAGAGACAAAAGCTACTTATCACACTTGACCAATACCATACTTCGCCACCAGGCTCCGCCGTAGCGTGGCTACGCCCAGGCGAGAGGCTTCGTATGGCAGGCCAGCCCCTTATTGAAAAAAATCAATAAACACCTACACTAAGAAGTATGATGTTTTTAAAAAAGTATATCAATCTTCCCAATCTGCTCACGCTGACACGATTAATTATATCACCGCTCATTTTGCCGGTACTCATCGTATATGTTTTGCCCTATGATTATCTCCCGTTTAATATAGCGCTTGCTCTGCTCTTTCTGGCCTTCAGCTTTACCGACTTTCTTGATGGCTATTTTGCACGCAGATATCATTTAACCAGTAAATTGGGAGGTGCACTTGATCATATTGCTGATAAGTTCCTCACCTACTCAGCCTTTATTGGATTGGTCACCATAAACAAAATATACTTCTTTTGGGTGATTATATTTATTGGGCGTGATTTTTTTGTTATGGGCTTGCGTCAAATTGCACTGGAAAATGATTTTAGTGTTCCCGTTGGTTTAAGCGGTAAAATAAAAACTACATTGCAAATGATGCTTATTACGTGGCTCATTGCACGCCCCGTGCATCTTGCTCATAGTTGGTGCTATCTGGATCTCGGCTTATTAAGCGTTGCAGTGCTTACAACATTGGCTTCTGCCTATCAGTATTATCTTGGCTTTATAAAAAAGTTTGAAGTACACGTATCGTCTTTTACAAATGAAACCGACCAAAACCGCGCATCCTGAGATTTATTTATTTCTGCATTCCTTTCAATATATTGAGCATCCCTTCGCTATTTACATTCAGCCGATCTGTTTCGACCCTATTAGGTATTCCCTTTCCGCTCATCGAACACTCCCAGCCGTCGTCTTGGGGTTATGGCGAACAGGAAGGATGAGCGAGAATATGAAAAGCACATTGATTGCAGAATAACAAAATAATCAGAACTAGTGACCTAATACAACAGATGAAATAGACCAAAGAGTGCAAGACAAAGAGCAATCACTAAACGGAAATAGGCTTGTGGTATGATCATCACTAACTTTTTTCCCAAACAGACTCCAACAGATAATGCCGGTATTCCTACGGCAAAAAACGGCCATTGATCAGATAGATTAATCGGCGTAGTATAACTATAGACCGCAACACGTGTTACATCGACAGCCAATGCAATCATACCGCTTGAAGCAACATAAACTTCTTTTGGTAAATTATACAAACTCAAAAAAAGCGAACGTATGACACCACCCATACCAATTAAACCAGAAAAAAATCCTGAAAGCGATCCTCCCAGAATAGCAAATGGTTTTTTAGGTGATAAATGGATATGTGGTCGATACAAAATTAATAATGGATAGATGATCAACAATATACCCAGACATTGTTTTAATAATGCACTGGGGAGCTGGCCAGATAAGGTTGCGCCAATAAAACTGCAGATCATGCCACCCACAATAAATGCTAAACTGATCTGATTGTAACCTCCTTTAAACGCCCAAATTTTATACACATTTCCTAACAGATGTAATATGCCAACATAAAGCAATGCTGATTTAATCGGCATGAATACAGAAAGTACTGCCAACATAATGGTGCCAAAACCAAAGCCCGATACCACACATATCATACTTGCTACAAGTACAGTTAACCCATAGATGCCATATATCATCATACTCACTCCTTTGCTCTATAGATTAAGCTTCAATCATATCAAAGCAAAAAGGCAACAGTTTTTCAGTTGCGCATTGAGTAAGCAAACAGGTACACTTAAAATGTAATCATCTGTTATTTTAAAAGGCCGCACTATGTTTTCCCTTGATCGAAGAATGCTTTACCATTTTGATTGGCTCAGCTTTTTCATTACCTTTTTACTTGCAAGCATTGGTCTCTTTTTTATTATGAGTGCCACTCACATACCGGAACAACCCTATTCAATCTTTTTCAAAAAACAGTTTATTGGTCTGAGTATAGGAATCAGTATCTACCTCCTCTCTTGCCTTATTGATTTTCGCTTGCTCATGCGCTATGGCTATTTTGCCTATTTTGCCATTATACTGCTGCTTGTGGGGACCATTTTCAAAGGTAGTATCGGGTTGGGGGCACAGCGATGGATAAGTGTTGGCTTTATTAAGTTGCAACCTTCTGAACTGTGTAAACTGCTGTTTCCCACCTTCATCAGTTACTATTTATATACCCAACATGAGCAGATAAAACCTACCTTGAATATTTTCATGCCAATCATTGCTCTGCTTGGTTTCAGTTTTATATTGATTTTGAAACAACCTGATCTTGGTACCGCATTAATCATTTTACTATCCGGTCTTTTCCTCCTATTTCAAGCAGGCTTTCCAAAAAAATGGTTCATGCTGCTGGTGTTAATTGGGCTCATATGCATGCCACTCTCCTGGCATGCACTCAAACCATATCAACAACAACGCGTACTGGTGTTTCTTGGTCATGGTGATATAAAAAAGGAACGCTATCAAATAGAACAATCCAAAATAGCAATCGGTTCTGGTGGGCTTTATGGCAAAGGCTATCTCAAAGGAACCCAAAACATATTCCAGTTTTTACCTGAAAGCAGAACCGATTTTATTTTTGCAGTTATTGCAGAGGAATGGGGCTTTGTTGGTGCTTGTTTCATTCTGTTGTTGTTTCTTGTATTGGCATGGCGATTATGCTCTGTGAGTGCGACAATCGCCCACCCATGGATTCAGCTGCTTGCGTTCGGCATCACCATTCATATTACGCTTTCAGCATTTATCAACATAAGCATGGTTGTTGGTCTTTTGCCAATTGTGGGCATTCCACTGCCACTCATGAGTTATGGTTTGAGTAATCTATGGGTAGTGCTTGCAAGCCTAGGGCTTTTTAATGGCATTGCCATGCGGCGCTTTGAAATACGAACTTGAGTACACTAAAAACAAAGATAGAGGGGGAATATTCATGTTACGCTATGTATTTATCCTATTGTTAGGTAGTCACCTAAGCTCTGCCATGCAACAACCAAGCATCGATCAGTTTTATGTTACTGAACTGCCTGAAGAGTGCGACCCTACAAAGCCATCCATACCCACGGATCCGGTACGTTTTATTAATACTACTTGTATGTTCATACAATTAAATTTGATAGATTGCATACCTTCAAAGTTGCAAGATTACCTGCCTTTAGATGATGCATTCACCAAGCCTATTGTTACTCATCTACTTTTACAAGCAGTTTCATCTACAACAAGCTGTACTAAGAATTATGTAAAACAACTTTTAGCATTGGGAGCAAATCCATTAGATACACAAAAAATAACTTTGATACAACAAAATGTTGACTATTTACAGGATAAAAAAACGCTATATAATGTACAGAAGGTCCATACTGAACCATGTGAAACTCCATTGCGTATGGCCATACAGATGTATAGAAATGTAGATGCTGTAGCCGCCATGCTTGAACTGCGACCTAATTTAGCCAAACAGCAAATCCACTCTCCTGCGAATGGAAATACCTATGCTGACCTATGTGCATGGCTTGTAGAACATGCACAAGATGAAAAAGAAAAGTTGTTACAGATGAATAAACTCATGCAACAAGCCCTACAAAAAATTAAATGAAAATGAGTAGTTACGTATGCAAAAAATACCAGAACTGAATATCCTCACCCTGCAAGAAACACCTGAAGAACGATCACATGATTTTTGCCCAAAAAGTTTTGACGAATATCTTGGTCAAGCTGAACTAAAAAAGAAACTTGCCATTTACACTCAAGCTGCCAAGATGCGAGAAGAAGCGCTTGATCATCTCCTGTTGTTTGGTCCCCCAGGGCTCGGTAAAACAACACTCGCTCAAATCATGGCAGAAGTAATGAACGTACATATCAAAATTTGCAGTGGTCCGATGATGGAACGCACTGGCGATCTGGTTGCCATTCTTTCTAGTTTGGAACCACGCGATATATTATTCATTGATGAAATTCACCGTATGCCAATTGCAGTCGAAGAAGTGCTTTATAGCGCTATGGAACATTTTCGTGTTGATGTGATTGTTGGTCAGGGTGCCGGTGCTAAATCGATTAATTTGCCCATTAGCCCATTCACACTGATTGGCGCAACCACTAAAATTGGTACTATTTCAGCACCTTTGCGTAGTCGCTTTGGCATCACCGAACGATTAGATTTTTACGGCCATGAAGAACTGCGTGACATTGTGTTACAGAATGCAGCATTTTTATCTGTCACCCTCAGTCCTGAATCAGCAGAGCTTATCGGCTCATGTGCACGAGGCACACCACGTATTGCAAAAAAGATACTCCGCAGAGTGCGTGACTTTGCACAAGTTACCAATGAGAATGTTGCTAACATTGAATTAGTCACCAAAGCACTTGCATTTCTTGGCATTGATCATGAAGGCTTGACCACGGTTGATCATATGATACTCCATCATATGGTAACCAGCTTTAATGGTGGTCCAGTCGGCATTGAAACGATCGCCTCTATGGTAGGGGAGGATAAAGATACCATTGAGCAGGTTTACGAGCCCTTTTTAATGCGTAAGGGCTATATTGAAAAGACCCCTCGTGGCAGACAGATACCCCGTACTAAACTTCCCTTCTTAAAACAAAAGTTTTTGGGGCAAAGCACCCTGTTATAGGTAGACACAACTCACCAAAACAGCTTGCCCAAGCCCCACTTTGATGATATGCTTACTACCAGTTGGAAAATACATGCATAGGCATATATTAACTTGGATGGAGTTTCATAATAATCATATGGGTAGCTATCAGAAACAATGTATCAAAAGAATAAGGCAGGCTGTTCAGTTATTACCGGTGGCAGGACTGTTAGTTCTTCTTTTTTTGTTAAAGCAATATTCAAACAAATCAGTCGTTAAACCAGCATCATGCATACATTGTTCATATCACTCTCGCCATACTATTGAGTAACTTTTGATTGCATTCGAAGGATATCTTTTGTATCGTAGATACATAAAACTTTTTAATTCAAAGGAAGAGTATGTGCAAAAAACTATTGATTTTGTTAACTATATTCGCCACAGGATACCTCCACACAGATGAACGCCAACCTAGTATAAAGCAAATGAAGCAAAATCGTTCGGTTCGCCCAACTGCACCTTTAGTTATCCCAGCACAAAGTCCCACACAAGCATGCTTGTTGCGGATTAAAACCCCCAACTGATTGCTTAGGGTCGATCGTAGTTGGTATCATTGAGATGCCAAGCATGGGTTCAATCTCTGGAAGCGGTCCTGGCTTTAATTTCATTGCAGATAATGCTGGTCTCATACAGCTCACCTTTCAATCCTTGGTGCAGCCAGTGGTAACGGCAACCGTAGAAAATGACACGATGCCACTTACAGTACAGATTATTGGCCGATCAAACAATAATGTCATACTGGCTATTGATGGCTTTAATCCCGCGCAGCAAACTTTTGTAAACTTTCATGCCATTGAGTTACACTGTAGCTAATTTTCAAGAATCTTTCTTATCGCATCGGGTAATGAGCTATGTAACGATGCAAAGTAATATTCTCGTTTAGCATGGTAATATTTTTGTTCAGCATCCTTCTTTTGCTGACACAAATCCACAAGGCCTTTGCCTGCCTGATCTACACCAAACAAATGCAGCAACAATGCGCCAGCACGATTAGCTAAGTCTGTAGAAGGCGATTCAGCCTGTTCACCATCGAGTTTAATATTATCAGGCAATGAGTCATGCAACTCTTCAAATTTGTATTCCCCTTCGGCAGCATCGTAATTAGAAAGCTTTCTATACACATAGAGAGCTTGTACTAAATTAAGTGATTTGATCGATTCGTGATAATCAGTCATCTTCCATATGCGCACTGTTCCATCATAAAATTCTAATACTAACCGAAGGCCATCGGAGTTCCAGGCTACTGATTTAATTTTTTTATCAACAAGAGGTCCATCACATTGCTGCTGCAGCTGGCCTGTTTTTGGATCCCATATATCCACTGTTCCATCATAAAATCCTGACACTAAGCCATTGGAGCTCCAGTCTACAGCACTAACCCCACAATCATGTCCTCTAAATATCTGCTGCAGCTGGCCTGTTTTTGGATCCCATATGCACACTGTTCCATCATAAGATCCTGAAGCTAACCGAAAAGCATCTGGACTCCAGGCTACTGAAGAAATAGTATCAGTATGTTCATTACATTTAGGCATCTGTTTCCTCGTTATTTCTCTCCATACCCTCACTGTTTTACCAGATCCTGCTGCCAACCAAGAACCATCTGGACTCCAAGCTATTACATAAGGATTAATTATCCAATCATCTTCTAAATTGCACTCCCCTAGCTGCTGCCCCGTTTCTGTACTCATTATAGCTATATAACCAATACTAGTGCTCGAAATTGCACATCCTACTGCCAATAGAGAACCACTTGGGTTCCAGGCAGCTGCTGAATCAATATTAAAAGGGCAATCCTTATATCCGTTATATCTATACGTCTTTCTATATTGATTCAACAGCTGCCCCGTTAATGTATTCCATATACTAATTCCTTCGGAACATACTGCTGCTAAGCGCAAATCATCTTGGCTCCAGGCTAATATACAAACATAATCATGATGTTTTTCTTTACATTGTAGCATCTGACTAGTTTCTATAGTTCCTAAATTACATATACATACTGTTCCATCATTAAATCCTAATGCTAATCGAGAAATATCATGATTATAGTCTAGTGTATAAACTCCATTAGGATCTCCACTCCATATATCGTCTATATGATGAGGCTTCGTTAATGTATTTTTATATTTTTGTAAAAGATGTCTAATTATAAACGTCTGCTGTTCAGAACCAATTCCCTGCTCAATAATTTCCTGCACAAACACCTGTGGTTCTGCAATAAACTCTCTGAGCGTATCTTCGCTTGCATAATGTGCCGCTATAGGCCTTGCGCACACATCCATCATGCATGGCATGTTTAGATAGCTCACTGCTTTGAACAATTCAGTTATATCCGTTTTATGCAGAGCTTGCATATAAGTATCACAACTGTGCATAAGTGCAGCTTCACTATCATCCTTTGCCACCTTCAAAATATGCATCATACTCTCAAGACCTGCACCTTGGCCTGGTGTTTCCATTAATGCTTTGTAAACTTTTTTCTCAGATGCTTCAACATCCCCTGAGAAATCTTGGAACATTTTTGAATGCTCTTTAAGCCTGCGTAAAACATCTGCATTAATTTCAATGCCTTCAATATCTTTATGCATATCGGCAGCAAAAACCCCACCAACCGCATACAAACCAACCAATAGAATTATTTTTTTATACATGATCGAAACCTCAGTTACACATTTGAATCGTATCAGGCCCTGCAATAGAACAAGGCGATATTACTAATAGAAAAGTTAGCATTATACATTTACTCATAACAAACCTCCGGATTCCCTTGATTATAGATACTATTACCCTACCCCCTATAATATATTAAATTTGAAATATGTCAAAAATTTAGACCCAGCCTGTTTTTTCACACTGAAACATTCAGTTTCTTTTTTATTCGACAGACCAGTAATCAATGGATATACTTGTATAAAAAGTTACTCAGCTACTCTAAAGAAGGAATATCACGATGGCAGGACATTCCAAATGGAAAACAATAAAGCATAAAAAGGCCGCTCAGGATGCCAAGAGAGGCAAGGCATTCACTAAGCTTATTAAAGAGATCACCGTTGTGGCTCGTGATGGTGGTGGCGACTCTTCTGCTAATCCTCGATTGCGTATGCTGATGGATAAAGCTAAGCAGATAAATATGCCACAAGAAAATGTGGCACGAGCTATCAAAAAAGGCACTGGTGAACTCCCAGGCCAATCGTTTGAATCAGTTACATATGAAGGATACGGACCTGGTGGAATTGCTATTCTAGTTGAAGCTTTAACCGATAATAAAAATCGTACCGTATCTGACATGCGCCACACCTTCAGCAAAGCTGGTGGTAATTTGGGCGAATCGGGAGTTGTCAGCTGGATGTTTGAACGAAAAGGTTCACTCACCCTTAAAGCACCAGACAAAACTGAGGATGATCTGCTTGAACTCTTGTTAGATTATGATGTATCTGATATAAAACAAGATGATCATCTTTTTGTTGTCTATTGCAATCCAAAAGCAACCGATGTTATCCGAAAAGTGTTAGAGCAAAGCGAAGGTATTACTATTGAAAGCATCGATCTTGATTGGGTAGCAAAAAGTCCGATGGATGTAAGTGATCAAGATACAACAAAGGCAATCGATTTTCTTGAGTACCTTGATGATCATGATGATGTTCAAAACGTATATACAAACTTAGCCTAATGTAGGAAAAGCATGCGCAGTATGACCGGCTTTGCAAACAAAAAAGCAACGCTAACCATTGATAACAACAAGATACACACTACCGTAAGTTTAAAGTCGGTCAATGCACGATTTTTTGAATGCAGCTGCAAATTCCCCTATGCCCTGCATCATCTTGAAACAAAGTTTATTAAGCATCTCAAGAAGGATCTGCATCGTGGCCATGTTTTCATGTCGATTAACGTCAGTGATCAATCTGCCCTCAAAGGAACCATTACCGCTTCTATTCCTATCGCAAAAAATTATGCAACGGTAGCACAAGAGATTCAAAAAGAGACCAATGTTGGTGGCACCTTTACCATTTCAGATTTAGTTGATTTACCTCACGTCTTTTCAGTTGAAGATCAACTAATTGACGATCAAATGAATGAGCAACTTACTGCACTTGTTGACGAAACAATTAAAGCACTTATTGTCGAGCAAGAAAAAGAGGGCAAAGCACTCCATACTGATCTGATGCAACGCATTGAACAAGTACAAAAACATATGGAAGAGATTGAAATTTTGCATGATGCCTTGATGGCGTATCGTA
>SDBV01002216.1_pt1 | contig 29117 bp, 24 predicted proteins | sample 2277081 | NCBI WGS metagenome assembly SDBV01 (sample SAMN10402039, study PRJNA504765) | marine sediment metagenome | isolation source: marine sediment core GS10_PC15, 223 cmbsf | place: Arctic Ocean: Southern Knipovich Ridge | collected 2010
CTTGATGCCCCCTTTGTTCTTGCCCAGTACGGCAAGTCTCACCTCGGATTTGAGTTTTATCAGAGCCAGCAGGTCGTCTCCCGACTTCTGAACGGAGGAGGCATAGATCAGGTCCTCTTTTCCATCAAAGGATTGGGTCAGCAGGTCCTCTTCGGTGACGGAGGATCCAACAAGACCAGCCATCTGATCGAGCAATCCCGTCTCTTGGGCCCTTCCCATCCACAGGTCTAATTCCGATAGCGTATTATCCATAGTGTCAGTCCCCTAAGTCATAATTCGAGCGATTAGATGTTCTGAATCAGATATCCCCCATCAATGGGCAGGATGATACCTGTGATGAAGCCGGCCGCTTCGTCACTGCTGAGAAAGATCACTGCCCCTGCCAGCTCGGAAACGTCGCCGAACCGGCCAAAAGGAGTATGGTCGATTACGGTTTGCCCTCTTTCGGTGAGCTCCCCGGTCTTGTCGTTCTTGATCAAGAGGGCCCTGTTCTGCTTCCCGATAAAGAAGCCGGGGGCCAACGCGTTGACCCGAATGCCATTGGGAGCAAACTCTTTTGCTGCGGCCATCGTAAGGTTCGTAACGGCGGCTTTGGCTGCGTCGTATGCCCAGACACCGGAGAGGGGCACATACGCGGCCATCGAAGACAGATTGATGATAGAGCCCTTGATCTTCTTATCGATCCAATAGGCGGCCATGACTTTTGTCGGCACCATCAAACCGGCTACCAGGTTCAATTTAAGAACAAATTCGAACTGCTCCATATCCGTTTCGACGAAAGAGCTTTTGCCCCTGTTCCCGCCGGCCGCGTTGACAAGAACGTTGGGAGCAGCGAAGTTCTTTTCTGCCGATTCGATCGCCTTCTGCACGGATCCCTCGTCTGTGGTATCCACTATATCGCAGTAAATGCTCTCACCCTTGCCGGTAACGTCGGAGAGCCTGGTTCTGGCAGAATCCAACGCCTCCTGAACGATATCCCACAGAACGATCTTGGCTCCAGCTCTCAGATAGGCCTCCGAGAGCGCTCCGGCTATGGCTCCCCCTCCACCGGTCAGCACTACCGTTTTCTTGTCCAATGCAAACTTTTCGTCTAAATAACTCATCTTTCACCTCACTCACATATAGTTGGTTGTCATTATTCTAACCGCCTCATCTGAGAGACGCTCACTGCAGTTTCGAAGCCGCATGGCCGCCTGAGCCGCATCCGGCCCGCCGAAACGGGCGCCCCGCGGCTTCAGCCCGATGCGCGGTCTTCTACAGGTCCTTACTTTATCATTTTTTCAAAAAATGTTTCTCGAAGCGCATAAAAACCGGCAGCCCGTCCTTGAGCTTTGGGGTCACCTCGCCCTGGATCAGAGGCCGGGCGTATCGAATGAAATCATCTGTCATGAAGTATCCGTCTTTAGTGATCCACTCTTTGGGAAGGAACTTCTCGCCGTTGGCCACATCCACCAGTTCGGCCAGCCCGGTATCACAGCGGTACGGATCATCGGAAATCCGTTCCAGCGTGACCATCTTTCCGGAGGTGCCGCCCACGGCGTGCTGCACGGCTTTCTGCCCCGCCAGGTAAGCCTCCTGGGAATCGTTGAGGGATGCGAAATGGATGCCGTTTCGCTGAATCGTCGAGGGAATGGCAAAGCGGGCCTTCACCTTGACCTCACTCTCGACGAGATCCTTGATATACATCGCCGCGCCTCCAAGCTGAGTGTGGCCAAAGGAATCCTTGGCAAAATCCCCCTTCTGCTCGGCTATATAGGTGCCATCGGCGTACCGTGTTCCCTCTGAGACAACGATTACGGCTCGACCGAGCTTGTCCAGGTAATACTTGAGCCGATCCTTGAATTCCTCTTTGTCAAAGGGACGCTCGGGAAGAAGGATGATATGGGGCGGATCCTCTTCGTCCCTTCTGGCCAGAGCACAACCCGCTGCGATCCATCCGGCATTGCGTCCCATGGTTTCGATGACGTTCACCGTGTCGGCTGTATAGAGGGCTTCGGTGTCTTTGCCGGCCTCCATGACCATGGCTGCCAGGTATTTGATGACACTGCCGTATCCCGGGCAGTGATCGGTGCACGCCAGATCGTTGTCGATCGTTTTTGGCACCCCCATGACCCGCATCTCGTAGTTTTCGCTGTTGGCCAGCTTGTTGACGCGGTCCGCGGTATCCATTGAATCGTTTCCGCCGATGTAGAAGAAGTATCTGATGTCATACTTCTTGAACACCGACACGATGCGTTCGAAATCCTCCTGAGTTTTCACCTTATGCCGGCAGGACCCGAGAGCCGAAGAGGGAGTCGTTTTGAGCTGCTCTATGGCAGAAGGGTCCTCCTTTCCAAGGTCGAATATCTCTTCGTTGAGAACACCCAGTATTCCATTAAAGGCGGCATACATCCCTTCTATCTCTGAATGCTTGAATGCCTCCTGAATAACACCGCAGGCACTCGCGTTGATCACGGTGGTGGGGCCGCCGCTTTGAGCTACGATAGCATTGCCTTTCATTTCTTCCTCCGCTCCGTTATATATCCAGCCGATGTGGCCACAGCGCATCTCCCTATGGAAGCTTAGCTTCCTATAGAAGCTTAGCTCCCATAGAATAGTTGAAAGTAAATTTGGCTGTCAACTGACGTATGATCCAGCAAGCTTGATGAATCGCTTTTTTTCTCTGTAATCCGATCGCTAAAGAATTGTAGAATAATCAACAGCAGAAAAGCAATAGGCAAAAAACCACCGGGGCGCGCAGCCCGCTTCGAAACTGCAGCAAACAAGAGCAATTGAGCGATTGCAACTCTTTATTCAAAGCGAAATAAGGTATATGCTGGTCCTCGGCATCTACCTACAATGCGGCATCTACCTATCAATGCAAAGGCGGTGGTCCAATGATCGTTAAAAGTTCCGTGTTCAGTGAAGGGGCTATAATGAGAGCGAAGTACACATGCGACGGTGAAGACGTGTCTCCGCCGTTGACCTGGTCCGGAGCCCCGGGGGAAACCCAGAGCTTTACCCTGATTTGTGACGATCCGGATGCTCCTGCAGGCACATGGGTTCACTGGGTATTCTACGATATTCCAGGCTCAGTCTCGGAGCTCCCGGAAAATGTTCCCGGGCAAAAGAACCCCAAGACCGGCGGAGCTCAGGGTGTAAACGATTTCCGAAAGATCGGCTACGGTGGTCCCTGCCCACCCGGAGGCACCCACCGGTACTACTTCAAGCTTTATGCACTGGACAAAGAGATAGGCATGGCTCCCGGAGCATCGAAACAACAGGTATCGGCCGCGATGAAGGGTCATGTTCTGGCCGAAGCCCAGCTCATGGGACGATACAGAAGGTAGTTTCCGCACTCTGCCCTCGATTCGACACTCGTTCCCACCGGGGAGGAATTCAGATGATTTTGAAAGACAACGTAGCGATCGTTACAGGCGCTGCCCAGGGCATGGGCAGGGAGTTTGCCCAGCAGCTTGCCTCAGCAGGCGCGGATGTGGCCATCTGCGATCTGAAGGAGGAGCTCCTCCGGAAAGCCGAAGAGGAGTTGAAGGAGACCGGGGTCAGGGTGTTGGCGCGAAGAGTCGATGTGTCGCAGGAGGATCAGGTAAACGGTTTTGTGCAGCAGGTGGAGAAGGAGCTTGGGCGCATCGATATCCTGGTCAACAACGCAGCGATACACCCCCTGCATTCGATCGAAGAGATATCCGGCGACGAATGGGATCTCGTTCTTCGAATCAATCTCAAGGGATACTTCTTTTTTGCCAAAGCCGTGCTGGGTGCGATGCGCCGGCAGAGGTACGGCAGAATCATCAGCATCTCCTCCGAGGCAGGAAAAAACGGAGGAACCATATGTGGGCTCCACTATGCTGCGGCTAAAGGAGGGGTTCTCTCCTTTACCAGAAACCTGGCGAAGCAGGTCGGCGCCGAGGGCATCACGGTGAATGCCATCGCACCGGGCAGGATCGCCACCGCAATGTCGGGAGCGGTTTCGGATGAGGAGAACCAGGTCTTCATCGACAGGAGCGTCGTGAAGAAACTCGGCAAACCCTCCGATATAGCCAACGCCATTCTCTTTCTGGCAAGCCCGCAATCGGAATTCATTACAGGGGAGACCCTCAACGTTAACGGCGGCACTTTGATGGACTAGGAGGTGACTATGATGGCTAAATCCTGGGACGGACCCTTCGGGGCCCGAGATCTCATATCATTCGGCACGGAGCTGCTGGAGCGAGCCGGACTGTCTCACGCACAGGCCGTTGCTGTAGCGGAGATACTCGTTGAGGGCGATCTTCTGGGGCACACGACACACGGCATTCAGCTCCTCTCCCCGTACCTGAAGGAGCGGAAAGCCGGACTCATGACGGTGGAGGGAGAACCCGAGGTCGTGAGCGACAGGGGTTCTACGGTTCTGTGGGACGGCAATTTCCTGCCCGGCCCCTGGCTGACGTTGAAGGCGATGAATCTCGCCTTTGAGCGGGTCAAAGAGCACTCTGTGGTCACGATCGTCATACGCAGGAGTCACCACATCGGCTGCCTTGGCGCTTATCCCAGGAAGGCCACAGACCGGGACCTTTTCATGCTGCTCACCTGCTCGGATCCCAGCGTCGGCACCGTGGCGCCTTATGGGGGCATGCTCCCGCTGTACACACCCAATCCGCTGGCTGTGGGCATTCCCACCGAGTCCGATCCCATAATCATCGACATCAGCATGTCCTGTACGGCAAACGGGCTCGTTATGCGCAGCGAAAAGGAGGGAAAAGCCCTGCCCCATCCGTGGCTGATGGACAGCGAGGGAAACGTTACGGACGATCCCTCTGCGCTCTTCGCCGATCCCCCGGGATCCATTCTCCCGCTCGGGGGAACGGATGTGGGCTACAAGGGATTCGCCCTGGGTCTGATGATCGAGGCCCTGACGGCAGGCCTTGGGGGTTACGGTCGTTCGGACAGCCCGACCCAATGGGAAGCCTCGATCTTTATCCAGGTCATCGATCCCAACGCCTTCGGAGGCAGAGAGTTTTTCCAACGGGAGACCCATTGGCTCGCGGAAGCCTGCCGCAGGAACCCTACCAAAGCGGGGGATCCGCCTGTTCGGGTTCCGGGGGATCGGGCCCTCGAGATGAAAGCGAAACAGCTGAAGGCAGGAATTCGTCTCTACCCGACCATCCTTCCTGCTCTCGAGAGGTGGGCCGAAACTTACGGCGTAGCGCTTCCGAACGTACTGCCTTAGGACCTGCGGGCCGTGATGTCTGAGCCAACCTACGTCAAACTCCACAAGAAAGGAGAGCTGCGTCAGCGGATTGTCGACGCGTTGGACGCTCTCGAGAGCTGTCATCTCTGCCCCAGGAAATGTGGAGTCAACCGCCTGGCCGGCCGTCAGGGCTACTGCAAAACGGGACGGAAACCGAAGGTCGCCAGCGCCAACGCCCACTTCGGGGAGGAGCGCCCTTTAGTGGGCCGCTACGGATCGGGAACCATCTTCATCAGCTCCTGCAACCTGCTCTGCACATTCTGTCAGAACGCGGATATCAGCCACTACAACGAGGGAACCGAGGTGGGTCCCGGACAGCTTGCTGCCATGATGCTCGCTCTCGCAGACAGGGGCTGTCACAACATCAACTTCGTGACCCCGAGCCACGTCGTTCCGCAGATTCTCGAGGCCTTACCCTACGCTGTCGATCACGGGCTGCGGGTGCCTCTGGTCTTCAATACGGGTGGATACGATAGGGTCTCCACGCTGCAGCTGCTGGACGGGATTTTCGATATCTATATGCCGGACTTCAAATTCTGGGAGGAACGATGGTCGGACGTTTTCTGCAGGGCCCCGGATTACAGAGAGGTGGCCAAAGAGGCATTCAGAGAGATGCATCGGCAGGTGGGCGATCTGGTCATGGATGAGAGCGGGATCGCTGTCAAGGGACTCCTGGTACGTCATCTGGTCATGCCGAACGGGGTAGCCGGAACCGGCGAAATCATGCGGTTTCTGGCTGAGGAGATCTCAACCAATACCTATGTCAACGTCATGGCCCAGTTTTGGCCCTGCCACATCGCGGATACGGATCCGAAGATAGGCCACAGAATCACCCCTACCGAGTACCAACAGGCCGTGGAGGCGGCGCGAAACGCCGGATTGAGGCGCCTGGACAAGCGGATTTAGTCTGTGAGAGAAGGGGGAGCCCCGGAAACGGATGTCCCCTGGGAAAAAATTTCCCGGTTTTCGACCGGTGGGAAATTTTTTCCCAGGGAAACTTTAGTTTCCAGGGCACAGCAGTTCCCACGGCTCCGCTAATGGCGGTATTCCGGCAACATCCGCCAAAAGTGTGCCGGAAAACTCCTGGCGGGCGTGCGATTGCCCTCAATCTTGAAGGTACCCTCAATTATGAAGGTTTATCTGTGATTCGTTCCCCGGTTTGGCACGCCCCTTGCATAAGAGAGGATAGATTCATTTTAGGAGGAATCAAAATGAAAAGCAGAATCGTTGCTGTTTCCATTATTTTAATGTTGCTGGGACTGGTAGCCGTCTTTGCCACCGGTCAAAAAGAAGAGGTGGAGCGCTCCTACGGCCCGCGAGGAGGCCGAGGTGGCATGATGGGCATGGGTATGTGGGGAGCCGAAGAAGGTGAGAAGATCACCGTAAGCGGACCCGTTTACTTCAAGGACAAGCTGCACCCGGAAATCGAGAGCGGCGGCAAGGAGTACGAGCTCCTGGTTCCGCGGTTTGCCCTCTGGAATCTGGACATCGAAGAGGGTCAGTTGGTCTCCGTCGAGGGTTACACCGTTGAGGGGATGTACTGCGAAGAAGAAGGTGAGGACGAGGTCCATCTCTGGGTGACCAAGGCAAAGATCGGAGACAAGGAGTACGACCTGGAGCGTGATATGCAGGGTGCGTGGGGAGGCCCCCAGGGTACTTGTGGCGGCCCCGGAAGCAGAGGGCGCGGTCCCGGTAGACGCGGTCACATGATGAGAGGCTGGAACGGCTCGAATATGTCCGGCAGGGGATGGAGATCCTGAGCCTATCAGAAAAACCTTTCTGATAACCGTATAGGGGAAGGGACCGCGATATTAGCGGTTCCTTCCCATTTTTAGTATATTGAAGAGGCTAAACGAGAGGATGTTCTTTCAACGGAAAATCATTTTTACAGTGACTCTCATCATTGCATTTCTGCTAATCACTGCTCTGTCTCTCTCTCTTATCATGGGGGAAAGAAATCGAAGCCTTCTGCTCGCCGAATACAGAACCGACAGGATCGCCTCGGCTCTTCTGGATTCATTCAGAGAGAGTCGTTCTCTTTCATTCGAGAACCTCGAGGAGGAGATTCTCGGATTCGGCATCTATGACCTGTCCGGAGAGGCTGTTACACGCTTCGGGACCGCCCCGTCCTCGTACGATCTCCCGGACGAATCGTCGAGCATTTCCCAATTCAAACTCAACAGAGAAACAAAAACCCTGGTTCTGATCCGCAAACTGGGTTTGCTACCCGGCAGAATGCCTAACGAGATGCCTGGCAGGATGCCTGGGGCAATGCCCGGCAACATACCCAGGCGGATGCGTCGGATGATGAACCAACACATGAATCCCTCTCAGTTTGTCTTTCTCGAGCTTGCAGCGGAGAGCCACTGGGCATCCCATAGGGTCTATGGTTTCGCTCTTCTCGCCATTCCGTTGTTGATTGCACTTGTTGTCGGGGCGATCGGTTACCTGTACAGAAAGAACATCACCTACAGAGAAAAACTGGAATCCCAAACACGGCTTGCTCAGCTGGGTGAGACGGCCCGGACGCTTTCCCACGAAATAAAGAATCCACTGAGCGCCATCCGCATCAGAACCGGAATTCTAAAAAAGACGATGCAAGCGGATCAACTGGAGGACCTTCAGGTCATCGAGGAGGAGGTTCAGCACCTGAGCTCACTCACCGATAGAATCGGTGACTTTTTAAGAGACCCCGTGGGTAGGCCGGAGCTCATCGACGTGCATGTTTTCGTGAAGGACCTCCTGGCTCGGTTCGATCAAAGGGTCTCGTGCGATACTCAAGAGATCGCGCGCGATCAGGAAATCGCGTGCGATTCTAAGAGAATCGCCAGCGATAAAAGACCGGAGGGTGATGTGTCGGTGCGTTTCGACAGGGAGCGATTGAGAAGTGTGCTTGAAAATCTTATCAAAAACGCTCTCGAAACCGTACGAACAGAGGAGCCTGTAGAGGTTCGAGTGTCGAGCACCAAGGCCAAGGTGACCATTTCGGTCCTGGACAGGGGGGAGGGAATATCACCTGAAATTCGGGAGAGGATCTATGATCCTTTCTACACCAGCAAAACAACGGGATCGGGAATAGGCCTGGCCATTACCCGGCGATTCGTAGAAGCTGTGCACGGATCACTCACGCTGTCTGCCCGCAGTGGTGGCGGGACAGTGGCGGCGGTATGCTTAAAGAGGGCGAGAGATGAAGATACTGATCGTCGATGACGAGAGGAACGTTCGGGACTCTATCGGGAAATTCCTGAAACTGGAGCGTATGGACGTCGTCGGTGCGGAAAACGGCCTTTCGGCGCAGCGCCTTCTGCAACAGGAAGTGTTCTCTGCCGCCATTGTCGACGTGAAAATGCCCGGCATGGACGGACTCGAGCTCCTCGGATGGATCAAAGAGGAGGGATTGCGCCTTCCGCTGATCATGATATCCGCTCACGGAGAAATTCAGGACGCCGTCGATGCCATGAAGCTGGGCGCCAGCGACTACATCGTGAAGCCCTTTGATCCGGAAGAACTGGTCATTCGACTGAAGAAGATTTTAGAGGCGCAAAACCTCAAAAACCAGGTGGAATCGGCAAGACGGAGCCTGCCTGCAGAGGCCCGGCTGATTAGCGGCAGCACCGCTATTCAAAGGATAAGAGAATCAGTCGAAACCATCGCATCCGCTCCGACGACGGTTCTCGTTACCGGGGAGAGTGGTACGGGAAAGGAGATTATTGCCCGGTCGATTCATGCCCAATCAAATCGCTCCGGAGGGCCCTTTATAGCCATCAATATCGCCGGGATTCCAGAAACGCTGCTGGAGAGTGAGCTCTTCGGCCATGAGAAGGGCGCCTTCACCGGTGCCCACGCACAGCGGAACGGAATTTTCGAGCTGGCCTCTTCGGGAACCCTGTTGCTGGATGAAATCGGTGATATGCCCTTTCATCTCCAGGTCAAGCTCTTGAGGGTGCTTCAGGAGGGGGGATTACGAAGGCTTGGCGGGTCCCGGATAATACCCGTAGACGTACGGATTATCGCAGCGACGAACAAAGATCTGGATTCGATGGTAAAGAGAGGCGATTTCCGTGAGGACCTCTTCTACAGGCTCAACGTGGCGCGACTCAGGGTGCCCCCTCTCCGGGAGAGACCGGAAGATATCCCGGATCTGTTGGCTCATATCATCGATAAGCTCAATGTTCGAATGGGCAAAACTATCAGACAGGTCAATCCTGACACTCTGAAACTGCTCAAAACCTACTCCTATCCCGGCAATGTCCGGGAGCTGGAGAATATCATAGAACGGGCCTTTATATTTTCCCCTTCGGATACCATCGAAACAGCGGCGATCGATATTCCCACGGGAACACCTCCTGCCTTCGAGCCTTCGACCCTTAAGGCTCTCGAGAAAAACGCCATCGAGAAGACGCTCCACCGATGGGAGGGAAACCGAACAAAAGCGGCTGAAGAGCTGGGTATCACGCGAAGAACCATGCTGAACAAAATCAAAGAGTATCACCTCGACCTATAGCACCTCTATTCGGAGCCATGATCAAAATCAATCCTGATCAAGATCAATCCTGATCAAGCATCGGGCATGATCCACCAATCTTGACAGGGGAAACCTTCTCGGCTATTCTCGATTTCAGTATATTTTAGCAAGGAGACTAAATCTTACTTATGTCTGACCCAACTCAAGCGCTAAAGGATCTAAAACCGACAAAAGATTTTTTTATAGGAATCGACTCGGATGGCTGTGTCTTTGACAGCATGGAGATCAAGCACAAGGAGTGCTTCTGCCCTCAGTACATCAACCACTACGGCCTGCAGGCTGTCTCCAAGTATGCCAGAGAAGTGTGGGAATTCGTTAATCTCTATTCCAAGACCCGCGGGATCAACCGCTTTAGAGCCGTCACTCGAAGCCTGGATCTCATCACGGACCGATCGGAAACCAAGTCACGGGGGGTGCAGGTACCGCAGCTTACGGGAATCCGCAAGTGGGACGAGCACAACGTCAGCTCGTTCGTGCAGGTTATAGCCGGTCAGGAGATGGGCACAAAAACCGAACACATCGCTCTCGCGGCAAAGGAGACTACCCAAAAGAGAAGATGCTCATGATTGGAGACGCCCCGGGTGATCTGAAGGCCGCCCGCGGCAACGGAGCCCTCTTCTTTCCGGTGAACCCGGGAGACGAGGAGGAATCCTGGAAGCGATAGAGGAAGAGGTAAACGATGATATACTTCAAACGCGGTGGCGAAGAGGATCGGCTCTCGAGGGAAGACCTCAGAGAGGGGCTCTTTAGCGCTCTCGAAAAGCTCGGAACCAAAAACAAGGTCCTCGCCCTTCCGCCCGACTTTACACGGTTCCACTCCCAAGCGGGCGTGCTGGCACAGCACACCTTTGAATACTATGGTGAGCGTCTCACGGATATCATGCCGGCCATCGGAACGCACTTTCCCATGACAGAATCCGAGATCAGCGAGATGTTCGGCAACCTTCCTCAGAGCCTCTTTCGCGTCCACGATTGGCGGGAAGGCATCACGACGCTGGGGGAGGTTCCGGCGGATTTCGTCAAAAACGCCTCCGAGGGAATGGTGGATTTCAGCTGGCCTGCCCAGGTGGACAGGCTCCTGGTCAACGGGGGTTTCGATCTCATTCTCTCTCTGGGCCAGGTCGTACCGCATGAGGTGGTCGGAATGGCTAACTACAACAAGAACATCTTCATTGGAACCGGCGGAAGCGAGGGGATCAACAAGAGCCACTTTCTCGGAGCTGTTTACGGGATGGAACGTATGATGGGCAGGGCCGACACACCTGTCAGGCGGGTCCTCAACTACGCCTCTGACAATTTCGCCAGAGAGCTGCCGATTATCTACGCGCTAACCGTCGTCAGCCTGGCAGAGGACGGGCAGCTGTACACGAGAGGTCTCTTTGTGGGCGACGATGTCGAGTGTTTCAACCTGGCATCGGAGCTTTCCCTCAAAGTGAACTTTCAGCTTCTCGATGAGCCCCTCAAAAAGGTCGTTGTCTATCTCGATCCGGCAGAGTTCAAGAGCACCTGGCTCGGAAACAAGAGTGTCTACCGCACCCGAATGGCGATCGATGACGGGGGGGAGCTCATTGTTCTGGCTCCGGGACTGCGGGAGTTCGGCGAGGACAAAGGAATCGACAAGCTCATACGGAAGTACGGATACGTAGGCATGACCAAGGTCCTGCAGCTCGTCGACGAGAATGAAGACCTCAGGGACAATTTGAGCGCTGCGGCCCATCTGATCCACGGATCTTCGGAGGGACGTTTTTCCATAACCTACTGCCCGGGGAACTTGAGCCGTGAAGAGATCGAAAGCGTCAACTTCCGTTACGCCGAACTGGGCGATATGGTAAAGCGATACAATCCCGAGACCCTCAGGGACGGTATCAACAACATCAATGGCGAGGAGATCTTCTACATCTCCAATCCCGCTCTGGGGCTCTGGTCCTTCAAGGAGCGCTTTGTCGAGCCGTAGTGTTTCGATTCCGCGTTACGGAATCGATGCACAGATAGCTGTTTGCCTTGACTGGTGAATAACACTATCATATAGCGTGTCAACGCCTCAATCTGATGTGATTAAAGGAGAATTCAGACAATGGACGGGAAAGCAGATATAGGACTCATCGGTCTGGCTGTTATGGGCCAAAACCTCATTCTCAATATGAACGACAAGGGTTACAGCGTGGCTGCCTTTAACCGGACCGTCTCCAAAGTTGACGACTTTCTGAACGGCGCCGCCAAAGGTCACGACACAATCTACGGGGCACACTCTATTGAAGAGTTCATGGCGCTTCTCAAACGACCGCGGAAGATGATGCTGATGGTGAAGGCCGGCCAGGCCGTCGACGATTTCATCGAGCTTCTGCTGCCCCATCTGGACAAGGGTGACCTCATCATAGACGGCGGTAACTCCCATTTTCCGGATTCCACCCGCAGAACGGAATACCTGAAAGAAAAGGGAATCCTCTTCATCGGGACCGGGGTCTCGGGTGGTGAAGAGGGAGCGCGGCACGGACCCTCTCTCATGCCGGGAGGACACCCGCAAGCCTGGCCGTTGATCAAAGAGATATTCCAATCCATCGCCGCCAAGACCAATGACGGCGATCCCTGCTGCGACTGGGTCGGAGAGAACGGCGCGGGACACTACGTGAAAATGGTCCACAACGGGATCGAGTACGGCGACATGCAGTTGATCTGCGAAGCCTACCACCTGATGAAGGAAATCTTGGGCTACAGCGCCGATGAGATGCACGAGGTTTTCGCCGAGTGGAACAAGGGGGAGTTGGACAGCTACCTGATAGAGATAACCCGCGACATCCTGGCATTCAAGGATGAAGACGGCTCACCCCTGGTGGAAAGTATACTCGACACCGCCGGGCAGAAAGGCACCGGAAAGTGGACCGGGATCAGCGCCCTTGACATGGGCATGCCTGTCACCCTCATCGGCGAGGCTGTCTTTTCCCGATGTCTCTCTGCGCTCAAGGAGGAACGGGTCGAGGCCTCCAAGATACTCGGGGGTCCCAAACCCGCCTTCGACGGTGACAGAAAAGCTTTTACGGAGGACATCCGCCAGGCTCTGCTGGCATCGAAGATCGTCTCCTATGCCCAGGGCTTCATGTTGCTGAGAGAAGCTGCCAAAGAGCACGGCTGGAACTTAAACTACGGCGGCATCGCCCTTATGTGGCGGGGCGGCTGCATTATCCGAAGCGTTTTTCTGGGAAGGATCAAGGAGGCCTTTGATCAGAATCCCGATATACCCAACCTTCTGCTCGACGACTATTTCAAGGGAGTCATCGATCGATGCCAGGCTTCCTGGAGGCGGGTCGTCTCACAGGCTGTTATTGTCGGAATTCCGTCACCAGCCTTTTCGACGGCCCTGGCTTTCTATGACGGGTACAGAAACCAAAGGCTTCCCGCCAACCTGCTCCAGGCCCAGCGGGACTACTTTGGGGCCCATACATATGAGCGTATCGACAAACCGCGTGGCGAGTTTTTCCACACGAACTGGACAGGTACCGGCGGAGACGTATCCGCCTCGACATACAACGCATAGTACCAGTGCAAAAGACCACCTGCAAGGCAGGTGGCTTTGAATGAAGGCATAGAATCATGCAGGTCCTTCTCCTTCTGGCTTTATCCGTAATCGGCATCGCTGCAGGATGGTTACTGAAGTGGATAAAAGCCAAGACACAGCTCATCTCCTCCGAAAAAAGCGCCTCCCGAAAGGTTAACGAGGTACGCAAAGAGACCGATCGGCTGCGTGAGCAGATGATTAAGGAGGGTAAAACCCAACTGGCCGACGACGGGGAGGTGCTCGCTGAGGAGATACGGGAGCAAAGAAATGAGTTAAAAAAAATGGAGACTCAGCTTTACCAACGCACCAATCATCTTCGAGAGCGGGAATCATCTCTGGCCAAAATGAGAAACTCCGTTTCGAACCGCCAGAGGAGAATCACAGACTACGAGGTCAGGATGATCCCTATGAAAGAGCAATTCCGCAAGAAGCTCGAAGACATCTCGGGCTCGACTCAGGAAACGCTCAAAGAGCAGCTCACTCAGACTATGATCAATGAAGAGAAGAGAGACGCTCAACACGTAATCAGTCGTGTGGAGGAGGATGTTCAGCGAGTAGCCACGATAAAGGCTCGGGAGATTATCGTTTCAGCTATGCAGCGCCTGGCTCTGCCTCAAATGATCGAGCACAGCCCCACCACTCTCGAGCCACCCAGTGAGGAAAACATCGAAAGTCTGCTGAGCCGCGACGGGAGATATATCCGCATGCTCGAGAACCGTCTCGATATCGAGTTGAGTGTCGAGGACTCCGAAGGGGGTCTCAACCTCTCCAGCCCCGATCCCATCAACAGAGAGATTGCGCGAGCTACCCTGCGTAGATTATTCCGCTCAGGTAGAATAAATCCCCAAAAGATCGACGATACGGTCCGCCAGATCAAGAAAGAAACCCAAGAGACGATGCGCCGCGAAGCGAACTCTGTTATCCGCGATCTTGATGTACGCAACCTTTCCCGAGAGGCGACTGAAGCCGTGGGACGACTCCTCTACCGCTACAGTTACGGGCAGAACAACCTCTACCACTCAAAGGAAGTGGCTCTGCTCGCTGCGATGATGGCGCAGGATCTCAATTGCAATCCTCGGATTGCCAAGCGTGGCGGCCTTCTTCACGACATCGGAAAGGGATTTGCCCTCAATGGCAAGGCCCACGTCGAGCTCGGTGTTGAGCTTGCTGAGGAGTGGGGAGAGGATCCTCTGGTCGTAAACGCCATCGCATCGCATCACGACGACACTGAGCAAAGCTGTTCGGAATCACTAATCGTAAAGATTGCGGATGCCATTTCCGGCGCCCGGCCGGGTGCCAGGCGAGAGACGATTTCCGACTACCTCGAGAGGGTTGAAACCCTCGAGCAGATAGCCGAGGAGTTCGCGGGCGTTGATAAGGCCTTTGCCATCTATGCAGGCAGGGAGCTTCGAGTTGTGGCCAACAGCGACAAGGTTGACGATCAAAAGGCGGGAGCGCTCGCCTCAGACATAGCCAAGAAGATCGAAGGAAAGCTGAAATACCCGGGAAAGATAAAAGTGACCGTCATTCGGGAAATGAAAACTTCGAGCTACACTCACTGACTCGGCGTAATATTCGGCAACAGCTAACAGAGGGTAAGAAACTGTGAGTCGCGGAAAAAAAATCCGGGTGGGTGTTCTTTTCGGAGGTCGATCGGCTGAACACGAGGTCTCTCTTCAGTCCGCAAAGAACATCATTGAGGCGCTGGACAGAGAGAAGTACGACATCGTGCTCATCGGTATTGACCGGGAGGGCGGTTGGCACTTAACCAACAGCGCTCGTTTTCTACTAAATGAAGACAGTCCTGCACTCATCAAACTCTCGGATTCAGACGACAGTCTGGCCGTTCTGCCCGGGAAGGGACAGAGGCAGTTGCTCAATCTTTCCACACAGAGCGAGCTGGGAGGCCTGGACGTCGTCTTCCCCGTGCTGCACGGACCCTACGGCGAAGACGGGACCGTGCAGGGCCTTCTCAAGCTGGCCGACATACCTTTCGTTGGCGCAGATGTAACGGGGTCGGCCGTGGGTATGGACAAGGATATCATGAAACGCCTCTTGAGGGATGCAGGAATCCCTATCGCCGGCTTCGCGGTCGCCCATAAATCCCAGCGGGACAGCTATCGATTCGACGCAATCAGGGGCGAGCTTGGGCTCCCCCTCTTCATAAAACCTGCCAATCTGGGATCCTCTGTTGGAATAAGCAAGATACGGGATGAGAGGGAATTCGAGAGAGCCGTGGAATCCGCCTTTTCCTATGACACCAAAATTTTAATCGAGCAAGCGATTGTGGGAAAGGAAATCGAGTGCTCGGTGCTGGGCAACGAGGATCCGATTGCCTCTCTGCCGGGCAGGGTGATTCCCCTAAAGGAGTTTTACTCGTACGAGGCCAAATACATCGATGAGGAGGGGGCCAAGCTCGAGATCCCCGCCGATCTCGATGAAGCGACGACAGAGATGGTGCAGCAGCGGGCCGTGGAGGCTTTCAGAGTTCTGTGCTGTGAAGGCATGGCAAGGGTGGACACCTTCCTGAGCCCTGAGGGAGAGATACTCGTAAATGAGATCAATACCATACCGGGTTTTACCAGGATTAGTATGTATCCCAAACTGTGGGAGGCTTCCGGGATCGGGTACTCAGAACTTCTGGATCGCCTCATAGATTTGGCCATCCAGAGATTCCGGAGAGACAGGGATCTGAAAACCAACGCAGAGTTCGGAAAGGAGTGAGTGATGAAGATCGTTATATCGCCCGACTCGTTCAAAGGAACTAACAGCTCCATCGAAGTTGCCACTCTCATCGAGCGGGGGGTGAGAAAGGTATATCCCGAAGCTGAGATCGTCAAAATTCCAATCGCCGACGGCGGAGAGGGCACGGTAGAGGCCGCGGTTCTGGGAGGGAGCGGCCAATACCGCGAGCTCGAGGTAACGGGGCCTCTGGGAGAAAAACTCACAGCCCGCTACGGTATCCTGCCGGAGCAGGGTGCTGACCAGCACCCCGGTGCTGGACGGCACTCCGGTGCTGGACGGCAGGGACGGGCTGGACTGCGTGATGGTGCAATACCGCGCCGAAGCGCAGTTATCGAAATGGCCGCCGCTTCGGGCCTTCCCCTGGTGCCGGAGGACAAAAGGAATCCTCTCTTTACAACGACCTACGGTACAGGACAGCTCATCCGAGCAGCCCTGGATGAGGGCTGCCGGGAGTTTCTCATCGGCATCGGAGGAAGCGCTACAAACGACGCCGGCATCGGAATGGCCCAGGCTCTGGGCTGGTCCTTCAAGGACAAAGCGGGAAAGGAACTGGGATACGGAGGCCGGGAGCTTGCCAATATTGCGGCCATCGATCAGGCGAATGTCGATTCCAGGCTCAGGGAGAGCAAGATTACCGTGGCCTGTGACGTGACCAACCCGCTCTTTGGAAAAACGGGGGCGGCGCACATTTATGGCCCTCAGAAGGGCGCCACACCCGAGATAGTCGAGGAGCTGGATCAAAATCTTCGGTATTTTGCCGGGATCGTAGAGTCACAGCTCGGTAAAGACATCAGTCAGGAACCGGGTTCCGGCGCTGCAGGAGGATTGGGGGCAGGATTGATGATCTTCTGCGGTGCAGAGCTGAAATCCGGCATCGATGCGTTACTGGATATCGTGCGATTCGAAGATCACCTCGAGTCAACAGATCTGGTGATAACCGGAGAGGGCGCGATAGACGGACAGACAACGTACGGCAAGGTACCCGTTGGCATCGCCAAACGGACTCGGCCGTACAACGTGCCGGTTCTGGCGATTGTGGGTGATATCGGAGCGGGGGCGGAGGCTGTTTACGATTACGGTATCTCCGGAATTATGAGCACCGTCAACAGAGCGATGCCGCTGAAGGAGGCCCTGGCACAGTCTGCTTCCTTGCTCGAAGAGGCGGCGGAGAGGGTGATGCGTATCATCAGAATCGGGCAAACCCTGGGATAGACACGATTTGAAGCCTGCAGCAGATTCAACCCTTACGATTCAAAAGCCGGGCCCCTATGCTGAGCTGACCACTGCCAACCGGCGGGAGGGTCCAAGAGCCGTGCTCTCGTTGAAGCGATCCGGCGATATGTCGCAGCTGAAGCAGCGGGAGGTCTTCCTCGAGAGCATCGGTGTCGAGCCGTCCCGGGCCTTTTTCCTGAAACAGATTCACTCCAGAAAAGTCATCTACCTGGATGATAACCGTGATGCTTTTCAAAATCGATGGTCTGGCTCTCCACCGCAAGGGGATGGCTTGGTGACGAGAGACCCCCGAGCCGTGCTCTGTGTGAGTGTGGGGGACTGTCTTCCCCTGTTTCTCTTTGACGAGTCTTCCGGTGCATTTGGGCTCCTTCACTCGGGTTGGAAGGGAACCGGAATTGTAGAGCTCGGCGTAAGAATGATGAGAGAGCGAGGCACCGATACGTTGAGGGCCCTCCTCGGACCCTGCATCGGTCCCTGCTGCTACCGGATACCTCGGGATCGATACCAGCTCTTCGAGAGAGAGTACGGAGGTGAAGCTGCGATAAGAGACAGGGGGGATTACTACATCGATTTGAGAGCCGCCAATCAGGTGCTTTTGCACAGGCTTGGCGTGAAGAGCGTGTCCGTGATTTCGGACTGTACGTCCTGCAATCCGCTGCTGAGCTCCTTCCGCAGAGACGGAAAGGGATTCTCGGGCATGCTGGCCGTCACAGGATACTTTTAGCGGGGGGTGAGAGGTTTGGATCAGCTGAGACAACAGTGGCATGAAGCGATATGGGAAATATTGACCAAACTCGAGCGATCGCCGGGATCCATTGGTTCGAAAAACGACCTCGTCGCAGAAACGCCGCCAAATCCGGACATGGGGGATCTCGCCTTTCCGATGTTTCCCTTTGCCCGGGTGCTTAAAAAATCGCCCAAGGTCATTGCCCAAGAGGTTGTCGACCTCCTTTCAGAAAGCGCCGAGCGTCCGCCCGGTACGATGGTGGCTGCAGGACCATACGTCAACATCGGTTTCGATAAAACCCGGGTTTCTGAGAGCGTCTTGAATGAGGTAGCGGCACAGGAAGAGAGTTACGGCCTATCGGAAAAGCTCGCATCGAAAAAGATCATGGTCGAGTTCTCCTGCCCCAACACCAACAAACCGCTTCATCTCGGGCATCTTCGCAACGATGCGCTGGGGGAGAGCATATCACGCATCCTGAGGGCAAACGGCGCCGAGGTGCAAAAGGTCAATCTCATCAACGACCGAGGGATCCACATCTGCAAGTCGATGCTGGCCTACAGGTTGTTCGGGGAAGGCAGGACTCCGCAGGACGAGGGAGTCAAGCCGGACCATTTTGTGGGTGAGTACTACGTCAGGTACGACAGCTGGTCAAAGAAAGAGAAGACCGCCGAGGAACAGGCCAGAGAGCTTCTCAGGGCATGGGAAAAGGGAGACCCGGAGGTGACTGCGCTTTGGAAGAGGATGAACGACTGGGCGGTCAGCGGTATCGAGGAAACCTACCGCCGGACCGGCGTCTCTTTCGACAGAACCTATTTTGAGAGTGATACCTATCTGTTGGGAAGAGAGAAGGTTCGCAAGGGTCTGGATCGTGGTCTTTTCTACAGCAAGGAGGACGGATCCATCTGGGTTGATCTTCGGGAGCTGAACCTGGACCAGAAGGTTCTTCTTCGGGGAGACGGCACCTCCCTCTACGTCACACAGGACTTCGGGACCGCGATACAACGGTACGACGACTGGCCTTTCGACAGAATGATATACATCGTGGCCTCGGAGCAGAACTACCATTTCAAGGTTCTCTTCGCGGTTCTGGACCTCCTCGGTTACGCCTGGGCAAAGGATCTGTACCATCTCGGCTACGGAATGGTCCACCTCCCTGAGGGAAAGATGAAATCCCGTGAAGGCACCGTGGTCGATGCAGACGATTTGCTGGACACGCTCAAGGCCCTGGCCAGGGCGGAGATCCGGGACAAAGAACGGGAGAATGAGCTGGACGATGTGGATGACACCGCCGGGAAGATCGCCTTGGGGGCGTTGAACTACTACCTCCTGCAGCCCGCACCGCTCAAGGATATGACCTTCAATCCTGCCGAATCCATCTCCTTCACAGGTAACACCGGCCCCTATCTCCAGTACACAGGGGCCCGCCTGTGCAGCATTCTCAGAAAGTTCGAGGAGAGAAAAGCGACGCTGGAGGGCGGCATATTCAAACCTGAGCTCTTGACAGTGCCGGAAGAGTGGGAGCTGGTCAAGCTCATCTCACTCTTCCCGCAGCGGATCGCGCTGGCCGCCGAAGAGCTGAACCCCTCCTATGTGGCAACACACCTCTACGATCTGGCCAAAACCTGTAACAGGTACTATCACGACAATCCGGTGCTTCACAATAAAAACAAGGATCTGGTGGCAACGCGGATCCGAGTGGTCGGGACTGTCCGCAGGGTGCTGGAAAACGGGCTCAACCTTCTCGGCGTGCCCTTTCTCACCCGGATGTGAGAATTTCTCACCCGGATGTGAGAAAATAACCCTACTGCTTCTTCTCAAGTGACTCGATTCTGTTCTTCAGATCATCGATCTGTCTCAGGAACTGCCTTCTCTGGTGCGTGTTGTAGATAAAGCGCACCATGGCTATAGGGATATAGGAGAAGACGGCAATGAGGATTTTGTTCAGCATGCCGACCAGATCGGCATCGCCGGACTGCGGATTGAGACCGACCCACGCAAACTTGAAGAATTGGATCTGCGTCGCCTGCTGAATCCAGTTGTAAACCATGAGCAGCATGGTCGGAGAGAGCTTGATGAGATGGCTCAGAGTCGTGATGAAAGCGGCGCCGACCGAATAGAAGAGCAGAATGAACCGATAGGCCTTCCCACTCTTCCTCCGCAGGACGTAGTAGGCAACAAGGAGAATGATGACGCAGATCAGAGTCAAACAATCGAGGGCCAGTATGCCGATGATATCCAGTCGCAGGTAGAGGATCTCATCCAACCCGGCAAGGGCTGTTACGATGAAAAACACAGTCGGGCTCACGAACAAGAGAAAGCGCCAACTTGAATCCTCCGGGAATCCTGCCCGATCGGCCCAAAGCAGATAGGTCCACACGGCCCATGCGATCGTTATGGCTGCTGTAGCCAGATATATCGCCGTATCCATATCGTTGGCGTCGCTCACAACCCAAATTTTATTCAAATGCGGGTGAAGCCAACGATTTGGCAATTCCGGCTCACGAGCCGGAATTGCATGGCGTTCCGATTCCCATTCTACACGGAGCCGGCGATTTGGCAAATACCCCGCTCTCTTCCACCTTGACAAGTATCGATGCGAGCTATACCGCTTCGACATCAATCCCCTCGGGGGTGTGGAAGCGGCTCTTGTGCAGGGTCGAAACAGATACCCGGGAATCTAGTCGGGGTTTGGGAGGGCAATCGTCTGTCCGTCTTTGGTCAGAAAGGTGTCGGGGAAGATCTCCCGTGCCTCATCCAGAAGTCGCTGCAGGTCCTTTCTTGTATAGCGCGGACTGTAGTGAATGAGCCCCAGACGTTCGACGTTAGCGTCCCGCGCCAGCTGGGCAGCCTGCTTCGCAGTCAGATGTTTCTTCTCCGTGGCGCTCTCGATCAGCTCACCGGCAAACATGCCCTCACATATAAGCAGATCGGACCCCTCGACAAATCTCTCTAACCCGGCAACAGGTACGGTGTCTGTTACAAAGCTGAACTTGCGGCCCTTCCGCTTTTCTCCCATGACCGCGGAGGGCTCGACGATCCGGCCGTTGTCGAGGCGCACAGGGCTTCCGTCCTGGAGCTGTGACCAGAGGGGACCCCGCGGAATACCCAGAGCCTCCGCCTTTTCGGGATGGAAGACGCCAGGCCTCATGTCCTCCTCGAAGCAATACCCGAGACAGGGTTTCGAGTGGCTCAACGGAAAAGTTTTGACTCTGTAGCCCTGAGCCCTGATCACTTCACGCTCAGCGCTCTCTTCAACAATCTCGATCTTATAGTTGATGTACATCTCGAGGATACGTCTGTTCGCCTGGATATAATCAGCTATCCTGGGGGGACCCACCACGTACAGCGGCTCATCTCTGTCAACCTGGGAGGATAACATGAGAATACCGGGCAATCCCGTAACGTGATCGGCGTGGGTGTGTGAGATGAAGATCATGGTGATCTTTTTCCAGCGCAGATTCATCCTTCTCAGGGAGACCTGGGTTCCCTCACCGCAATCAAAGAGAAAGAGATCCCCCTCCCTTCTCACGAGTACGGAGGTGAGGTGGCGCCCAGGGAGCGGCATCATACCGCCTGTACCCAGTACAAAAACTTCCAGGCTCATCAACTAAATCCTTGTCAATTCTTCGAATTGACTTCAAAATGACTTTCTCCGCATAATTGCATGATAAGTCCTTCGACGTCAAATCCAGCCTCATCCAGCCTCTCTCAATCTTGACAAAGACCCTGTTTACATTACACCCTGACCATGAATGAACCCAGCGGATCTCCCAGTATACCAGCAGAGCCAAAAGATTCTAGAGGCCCTGGCCAACAATCAGGTCATTGTTGTAGAGAGCCCTACCGGATCGGGTAAAACCACCCAGATTCCTCAGATCTTGTACCATTGCGGATACGCCAAAGATGGAACCATCGGTGTCACCCAACCCCGGCGCATCGCCGCAGTCTCGGTTACCGAGTTCATTGCCAGGCAGTTGGGGAAGACGATCCCCGAGACCATCGGGTACAAGATGCGGTTCGAGGATAAAACCGATCTCTCGACGCGCATCAAGATCATGACCGACGGTATTCTATTGCAGGAGATGAAAGCCGATTACTACCTCTCCCGTTACAGCGTCATCATGATCGACGAAGCCCATGAGCGGAGTCTCAATATCGACTTTATTCTGGGACTGCTCAAACGTATTCTCCGAGAACGACCCCAATTCAAAGTGATCATCTCATCGGCAACAATCAACGCCGAGGTATTTTCTGAGTATTTCGATGAATGCCCGATTGTGAAGATCGATGCCCGGGTCTTTCCCGTACAGACCATCTACGATCCGCCCAGTCCGGAGAATAGTGACGAAGCTCTCCTTCTCAAAATCGCCGATATCGTTACCAGGGTCGTCAAATCCAAGACAGAAGGGGACATTCTTATCTTCATGTCCGGAGAGAGGAACATAAAGGACTGTATCAACACCCTGGGGTCCCTAAGTTTCTCTAAGCGCCTCCAGCTGCTTCCCCTGTACGGCAGGCTTTCTTCGCAGGAACAGAGCCGTGTCTTTGACCTCTACAGAGGCAAGAAGAAAGTGATCGTAGCTACGAACATAGCCGAGAGCAGCGTCACCATCGATGGTATCACAAGTGTCGTGGACCCGGGATTGGCCAAGATGAACTTCTTCAATCAGAGGACCTTCACATCTTCCCTTGTCGAGGTTTCCATCTCCCGCGCTTCGTGCAATCAGAGAAAGGGCCGCGCCGGTAGAACGGCACCGGGAACCTGTTATCGGCTTTACAACCGCCGCGACTATGAATCGAGAGCTCTCTTCACAACCGAGGAGATTTTTCGGACGGATCTCTCGGAGGTCGTGCTGCGAATGGCCGAGCTGGGAATCATGGACTTCGAAAACTTCGATTTTCTCTCTCCCCCCGGTAGGCAGGGCATCATCAGCGCCATCGGAACACTCAGGCTTCTGGAGGCCCTGGACGAGGAGCGCAGCCTCACCCGGGTTGGGCAGATGATGGTTCGATTCCCCATGCTTCCCAAGCACTCCCGGATGATCGTTGAGGCGGTTCTCCACTATCCCCAGGTGTTGGAGGAGGTCCTCACAGCCGCCTCGTTCCTGACCACGAACTCTCCGTTTCTGCTACCCATGGGGGAGGAGCTGGAGGCGAGAAAGGCCCATCACACTTTTCGCGATCCTCTCGGCGATTTTGTCTCCTACCTGAAAATCCTCGGAGCCTATGTTAACAGCAAAAACAGAGTCTCTTTCTGCAAGAGCTACTATTTGGATCCGCAGGTGTTGAGCGAGATTCTGAACATAAAGCTTCAGTTGGAGGAGATCGTCTCGGAGCTGGGAATTCCCATTCAATCCGGCGGAGAGTACAGTGACTATCTCTGTGCCGTATCCAAAGGGCTTATCCAGTTTGTCTGCTGCAGATCGGGGCGAGGTATCTATCGGAGTCTGACGGCCGCTAAGATCTTCATCCATCCGGGATCGGTCATGTATCAGGAGAGTCCTTCCTATATCGTCGCTGGTGAAATCGTCAAGACGTCCCGCACGTACGCTCGAAGCGTTTCACCTCTCAGGCCGGATTGGCTGAAGAGAATCTCTCCTCTGCTCTACGAGGGGCTCGTGATAAAGGCGGGGGGGAATCGCAGGAAAAAGCTCGTGCGTCTATCCGACAGGGATTATACGACACAGATCAAGATCGGCTCCGAGATTTTCAAGATTGTGAAGGAGAAGGGCAAGAAGGTCGTGCTGCTTCCCTGGCAATCCCTCGGCCAGGTGCTGAAGGATCTCGATGTTTCCGTTCTGCCGGATTACAGGAACCTTCGCGGTAGAATCCTATACGAAGGTCTCGAGTTGTTCTCCGGTACCAAACTCAACAGTCTTTTAGCCATGGTGAAAAAAATGGACCTTGGGCGAGGTGTGTTGAGAAGATGGCCGCGGGGAACCTGTACCTACTCAAAATCTGCAGCCACACTCTGCAACGCCTTGAGCAAGCTTCTCTCTCCGTGTCACCGAAAGAAGAAATCAAAAAAATTGGGGTTCCTGGCCCTCTACTCTGACGGGCAGGGGCGGTACTGGTACAGAAGTGTCAAAGGCTTTCACTCCGCACTTTCGGAAAGTCTGTCCAGCCTGGAGAACCTGGCCGATGAGGTTGCAGGCGTCTCCCACGATAGAGACAGGATGGAAACGATCAACGCCGCTTTCAGAAGGCTGTCTTCACTGCTGGAAAGATAGCATGGTCAATAGTTACGGGTGGGATTGAAGATGACCTCATCCGCGCTGCGGGCTGAGGCCTTTAGTATCCCCTTTTTCAGGAGGAGATTCATCACCGGCCGAATCTCTTGCTCGGTGATGCCGATGTGCGCAGAGGCCCAATCGAGAAACTCTTCGACGTTGAGCCTCTTTCCATTAAAGGTCGCAACACCGTACTCTTCGGCGTACTGCACAATGCCGTTTATAACGTGATGCTCGCGGTTTGTGACAAGGGACTGTTGAATCGCGGCGTTAGCTCGTCGCAGCCTCTCGGAGAGAATCAGAATCATCTTCCTGACAAAATCAGAATTTCGCTCCAAAGTCGCTTCAAAGAGATGATCGTTTAAGACAAGTAGCTTCGTATCGGCTACCGACATGGCCGTGGCGGATCGTTTCTTCTTATCGATGATCGCCATCTCCCCGAATATGTCTCCCCTGCCGAGAACAATGAGGGTCTTTGATGACGTCGGCGAGGTGGTTTTGCGGATTTCGACCTTTCCATCGATAATGACATACATCTCGTGGCCGGGATCCAGCTCTTTGAAGATAACGTCCCCCTGAGCGAACACCTTCACGTGTTTCTCGTACATACCCTTATCAACTCGCATATGGCACCTCTCAGAAGCCTCTAGAAACCGGAGGCTACGCTATGACCTTCCTCAATACCGCCATATCGGCTTCGACCACGACGGTCTTGCCCAGATCCTTCTGAAGCACTACACGCAACCGTCCCTTCCGCTTCTTCTTATCCTTTGCCATGGCCTCTATGAGGGAATCGGGATCGATTCCTTCGACGGTTGTACGGAATCCGTAGGATCCCAGAAGATTGAGAACAGATTCGGCGTACTCCGGCGTTGTCGTTCCCATCAATACACCCAAATCCATCGCCTTTGCCATTCCCCAGGCTACCGCCTCACCGTGGGTCCAGCCCTTGAACTTCTGCTCTGCCTCGAGAGCGTGTGCAAAAGTGTGGCCCAGGTTCAGGTATGCCCTGGTCCCCGCTTCCCGAAGATCCTCTTCCACAAACCTGCCCTTTACGGCAATGCACCGAAGGATCACCTCCCGCAGCACCGACTCCTCGCGGCTTTCGATGCGACCCTGCTCACGCTGGAGCATCTCGTACAACTGCCGATCTCCCAGCATGGCTGTTTTTATCACCTCCGCCAGGCCGGTCCTGTACTCCCTCTCGGGCAGAGAGCCGAGCACGGCCGGAAAGATATACACTTTCTCTGCGGGATAGAAGCTGCCCACCATATTCTTATAGCCCTCGAAGTTGACGCCTGTCTTTCCTCCGAGCCCTGCATCGACCATGGCCAGCAGCGTTGTAGGAACCAATTCAAGCCGGCATCCACGCATATAGAGTGAGGCGGCGAAGGCTGTCATATCGCATATAATTCCGCCGCCGACCCCTGTGAAGCGGCTATCCCTGGCCAGCCCTGTCTCGAGGGCCCTCTTGAGGATCGATTCAACGCCGGGCCAGTTCTTGTTCCGCTCCCCCCCCTGAATGACCACTGACTCGGTGGCGTTCGGACCGAAGAGTCGTTTCGTGTTTTCGTCGAAGACGTACAATCCGCCGGCAGTCGTTGGAAGAGTGAAATCCCTCTCTACTATGACTTCAGATCGGTAGGTACCGAACAAGAATTTCCTGGATTCCATAGACACAATACAGCTCTTCTACGATTATCGACCCTGCCTCTCTCCGTCTTGACCAAACAAGAAATTAACTGATAGTATGCCGGCATGAAATTTTGCTTGAGCATCGCAGCGTGTGCTCTATTGCTTACTATATCGATTCCCGCACAGGAGAGCTACCCACCGCTGGGATTCGGACAGCAACCGGCACTGATAATCCAAAAGATTGATAACAAAACCCTTGTAAAGCGGGTACTGGGATCGACACGATACAGGCTGACACCTGGTGACACCTATGAGTTGATAGTCAAACTGGAGAAGATGGAGAGAACCGCTCTCATCCTTTCTAGCGACTATCAGATGGAGATTCCCTATCTGGGGACCTTCGATGTGAGAGGAATGTACTTCTCCGATCTGCGCAACACCGTCATCACCAGCATCAAGCAGCGGTTTCCAGTGGAGTTCGTGGAATTTGTGCTGACCTCACCCGCTCTATTCGACGTCTTTGTGTACGGAGGAGTGAAGAATCCTGGAATCGCCACTGTCACCGCTCTAAACCGGGTCACGGAAGCCATAGCACTGGCAAAGGGTCTCAAGAAGGGCGCCAGCTACAGGCGCATTAAGCTGACCCGCGGCTCTGAGAGTATCATCTGCGATCTGACGCGCTTTGTGAGGGAGGCAGACACCTCCCAGAACCCCCTACTGGAGCCCGGGGATAAGATCTACGTACCCCATGCGGAGATGCTGGCCAAGATATCGGGACAGGTGAAGTACCCCGACACCTATGAGATGATCACAGGCGAAAGTCTTGCGGATCTTGTGCAGACTGCAGGAGGGACCCTGCCCAGTGCGGAAGAGACACGCATCGAGGTGGCTCGAATCGGGGAGAACGGCGCACCGCAGCGGCTGACCGTCTCCCTGGACAAGATCGAAGGCTTTCCTATAAAAAACGGCGATCGAGTGCACGTACGCTCGACATTCGAAACCCAGGACATGATTCTTCTCGAAGCGATCCTGTTCGGAAAGCCCGCCGAGGGGGGCAAGCCGCGGATCATCCCCGACAAACCCCTCGTTATCAATCTCCCCTTCGTTCCGGGAATGACGCTTCTTCAAGTATTGGACACCTTCGGGGGTCCCACCCCTCTCACGGACTCCGAGGCAAGCTCCGTCATTCGGAAACCCGACAGACACCGGATACCGGTGGACATCGAGAAACTCTGGAAATCCCGTGATGCCGCCCTGGATCTTGTCCTGGAGCCGGGGGATCATATCTTCATCCCCATGAAGAAGCTCAAGGTGATTGTAGCAGGGCAGGTCAACAATGGGGGAACGTTTCCCTATATCACGGGAGCCAAGGTATCCGACTACATCGCCGCAGCGGGAGGCATCGATATCGAGTTGGGTGACCCGAACCGTATCTTCCTGGTCGATGAAAATGCTAATACAATACCAATCTCTTTACGCGATGAGGTGCAACCCGCCTCGGTGATCTACGTGGACAAGCGGGCGTTCGAGCATCTCGTAAGAAATGCCGACAACACAGCGACAATAGTCGGGCTTTTTTCGGGCATTGTCGCTCTGACCGTCTCTATCATAACACTCATAAACTTGATAGATTAGATATCCCTTTGAGTATGATTTATCTGGACTGGGCAGCCACGGCTCCGCCGGACAGCACCGTTCTGCAATTGGTCCGAGAGGCAGCCGCGCGGTTCTACGGCAATCCCTCCTCCATACACAGTGTGGGAAGGGAGGCGAACAGGCAGCTGAAGAGGACGAGGGAAGAACTGTCCGAATGCGCCGGCTGCTCTCCGCAGGAGCTCTTCTTCACGTCCGGCGGCTCGGAATCCAACAATATTGTCATCACCTCTGTCCTGAATGCAAAAAAGAGCCGTTCCTCCGGGGCGCCCGAGATCATCATAAGCGGCATCGAGCACGATTCGGTGTACTCTCCGGCCGTGAACCTCGCCGAATGGGGGATCACCGCCCGTGTGATCGAGGCTGCGGACAACGGTATCATCGATCCTGCACGGATCGAGAGGGAGCTGGATCCATCAACCCGGCTCGTATCGCTGATGCTCGTGAGCAACGAAACCGGAGCCTTACAACCAGTGGCGCGGGTTGCCGAAATCGTGAGGGATTTCTCTGAAAAAGTCGGGCGACGAATCCTGGTCCACACCGACGCGGTGCAGGCCTTCGGTAAAATCCCATTGAACCTATCCGAGCTGGGTGTCGATGCCGCCTCGCTCAGTGCCCATAAGTTACGGGGTCCCAGGGGGACCGGCGCTCTCTATCTCCGCGAGGGTGCATCCGTGGTTCCGCTCTACCGCGGGGGCGGGCAGGAATCCGGGCTCAGGCCCGGGACGGAGAATCTTCCCGGGATCGCGGGATTCAGCCATGCCGCCCGATTGAGTTTTGACCGACTCGATGGGAACCTCAAAAGAGCGGAGAAACTCATGACCCATCTGATCGATGAGATCCTGCTCATAGAGGGGATCGAATCGATACCCGCTGCCCGGGTGACGGCAGCGAGGGAGGGTCAGTTTTCCCCCTACATTCTCAAGATCACAGTACCTCCGGTACCCGGAGAGGTACTGGTCAGAATCCTGGGAGAGAAGGGGATCGTCCTGTCCACAGGCTCGGCCTGTTCCTCGAGGAAAAAGGACCGCAACCGGGTCCTGGAGAAGATGGGCGTATCCGCCGGGCACGCCTCATCATCTGTGCGAATCTCCATCGGTCCGTCGACTACAGAGGACGAGCTGGATCAGTTGGTAGAGACGCTGAAGAAGCAGGTCCCCAGGCTCCGCCGAATCGCCCGGTAGGGACACACTACAGCCCGGTAGGGATACACTATAACCCAATAGGGATACACTACCACCATGAAGAGCCTCTTTCTGATCAAGTACGGGGAGATCTCCCTCAAAGGGAAAAACAAGTCCTTTTTTCTCAAAAGGCTTCAGGCCAACATCAAAAAACAACTGCAGGAGATCTCAACCGACGTCACAATCGGAAACGGCAGGCTTTATCTCTGGGTTCATCAGGAGGACATCCAACAGGTTCAAAAAGTGCTCACTCGAGTCTTTGGTGTCATGAGTTTTTCCCAGGCCCGAAAAACCCAAAAGGACATCGAGGCGATAAAAGAGACCGCTCTGGATCTTGCCGGGGAGCTTACCGCCTGCGGAAACACCTTCAAGATCGAGGCACGAAGAACAGACAAGAGCTTT
>SDBV01002217.1_pt1 | contig 29103 bp, 31 predicted proteins | sample 2277081 | NCBI WGS metagenome assembly SDBV01 (sample SAMN10402039, study PRJNA504765) | marine sediment metagenome | isolation source: marine sediment core GS10_PC15, 223 cmbsf | place: Arctic Ocean: Southern Knipovich Ridge | collected 2010
TCAGCAACAACTCGCATGGCATTATCTATACCATCATCGAAGCCATATTTCTTGCTAGACAATTCAGATATTTTTTGTATCAAAGGAACAAAGAGGTCAGTTTCATAGACAGAGGTCTTGCCCTGCATCACGGCGGCGGTTCTCTCTATCCCCAGACCGGTATCAATATTGGGTTTGGGTAATAAGGTGCGATGACCGTCCCTATCCTGATTGTATTGCATAAACACCAGGTTCCAAATCTCGCAGAAACGGCCGCAATCACAGCCCGGGGCACAGGAGGCCTTCCCACAACCAAAATCCTCGCCAAAGTCATAGTAGATTTCACTACACGGACCGCAGGGTCCAGAATCACCGGCTGGTCCCCAGTAGTTATCCTCCTCACCAAATCGTAAAATCTTGGTCTCAGGAACACCTATTTCCCGCCAGATGTGGAAGGCCTCATCATCATCAAGGAAGATAGTTATCCAAAGACGCTGGGGTAGAAGTGCCAGACGCTGGGTAACAAATTCCCACGCCCAGTTTATTGCCTCTTGCTTAAAGTAGTCACCAACACTAAAGTTACCCAGCATCTCAAAAAAGGTAAGATGACTATGGTCACCCACCAGTTCAATATCAGTGGTGCGAAAACACTTTTGGCATGATGTCAGACGGGTACTAGGCGGTACTGCCTCACCCAAAAAGTACGGTTTAAACTGCACCATGCCAGCGCTGGTAAGTAGTAAAGTGGGGTCACCCCGGGGTATCAGAGAGGAGCTGGGTATGATTTTATGCCCTTTTTCCTCAAAGAAGCTCAAGAACGCCGCCCGAATTTCATCACTGGTCAATTAGCACTCTCCACGATACATCATAAATCATTCACCTACGATTTTAAGTGTAAGAGATACTGGCTGTCAACGAGACAGTAGTTAGAGGACACTGTCTATCTCCTGCCTCGCTGACACAACTCAGCAACCAGAAGATCGAGAGTCAACTCGCCACTATACCTCCCTGTCTTAATAGAAAGGTCAGCTTCCAAAAGTCTATGATACATTTCCTTAAGCCGTCCTAGACTATACCGGTTAGCCTGCTCCAATACCCTACGCAAGGCAAATTCTGCGGGCAAGCCCAGTTTATCCTGAATCTCCGTTTCTGATTTCCCTTGATTTCTTAGTTCCTTGGTTCGGACTATCCTCTGAACCTGCCGTGATAGCATAACCAGAAGGTAGGCAGGGGCAGCACCACCGGCCAACAATCGCGCCAGTAATTGCTCGGCTACCCCTGCCTTAAACTCCAGGATAGCATCAACCATAGCAAAGACATTAGTCTCCTGGGTATGACTGACTAAGTGCTTAACATCCGCCTCCTCAATACGACGCCCTGAGGTAAATAGGACTAACTTATTAATCTCGCTAGCCATAACCCATAGCTCACTTCCGATAAGCTTGGCCAACAGGTTTATTGCCTCCACGGATATACTTCCACTCTCCTCTTTTACCCGTCGCCCAATCCATTGCCGCAGCCTGGCATCTTTCAACAGGAGAAAAGATTTAACCTCTGCCTTAACTGAAAGCGCCCTGAGTAGAGGGTTACTACTCCTTATCCGGCCATCTATTAACACCAAAATGGTACTATCAGGTATCTGGGTAATATATTCACCTAATGGCTTATACTCGTTCTGCCGGTCATGCACATGGGTATTTTTCCCCTGTCGCCTGGGTTTACTTTTAGGCTCAAAGCGCTCCAGGAGTCCATTGACAATGACCAAGCGTCTTTCGGCTAGAAAGGGCACTGTCTCACAGACAGCCCTTAACTGGTCTAAGGTCAGCTGTTGACCCTCAAGAATGGTGGTATTGGTTGCCAGAAGCGTCCGGTCACCCATGCTTTTTTTTATTTCCTCAAGCTCCTGGCGGCAAGAGAAATCATCCTGGCCCAGTAGTATGTATAACAAGTTTTCTCCTCTTACTTTATAGATACCTCTATTTTATCACACCGCAGATTTTTCGGTGCTCAAGAAGGGAAGATTATAAACAAGAGGTCGTTTATTGACCTCACCCCTTTAGTATTTAATTGTTAAATAATCTTTAAACAACCCTATTGAAGAATGATGGCACAAAGAGTAAAATAAATACTAGTTAATAATATACAAACTGGCGTTACTAGAACTAAAGGAGAGATAAAATGGCAGAAAAGCCTAATGAACTAACCAAGCTAGTTTATCTTGCCACCGACTTACAAATGGAGGCCAAGTTAAGGGTTGGTGCCATTGAACAGCTCGGTAGCCTCGGTACTCACGACGCACTACTTGCCCTACTGGACCTAGCCGCCAATACCGGTTTAATCCGTGCTGAAAGAGAGCTTGCCCTTAAGCAGGCTCGAGAAATAATAAAGTCAGGCGATTAGTACTTCCTGTGTGACAAAATGCGGTTAGACCAATGAGCATTAGTATTGGCATTATAGGGTTACCCCAAAGCGGTAAGACCACCATCTTCAACGGTTTGACCAGGGGTAAAGTTGATACTGAGAGTCACACTCCAAAAGGTCTAGCCCCCCATATCGGAATAGCCAGGGTTCCCGAGCCCCGTCTCCAAATATTAGCCGATATGCTTGTGCCCAAGCGAGTAGTCTCGGCGGAAATAAGTTATATCGATGTCGGCGCTTCCGTCAAGGATTTGGTTAAGGACGAGACTATAAGCGGTCAACTCCTGGCCCAGCTCAGCACTGCCGATGCTCTTATCAATGTAGTTCGAGCCTTCACCGATGAAAGGATACCCCACATTGAAGGCAGCCTGGATGTGGCTCGGGACATTGCCACCATGGACTTAGAACTTGCCTTCTCCGACCTAACCATTATCGAGAGAAGGCTAAAAAGAATAGAGATATCCCTAAAAGGAGCCAAACAATCCGAGCGGCAGGGTTTCCTCCGAGAGCAAGCGATTCTAACCAAGATTAAGGCTGATTTAGAGAAGGATATGCCCATCCGGGAACCACGGCTAACTTCTGATGAAGTCAGAATTATTAGCGGCTACCAGTTTCTCACTGCCAAGCCACTACTAAGCGTGGTCAATATTGGAGAAGAACAGCTAGCTCAGGCAGCATCTTTAGAAGCCGAATTAAATGCCCATTACTCACGACCTCACTCTAGCCTTATTACCGTTTGCGGCAAGTTAGAAATGGAGCTGGGTCAATTGGATAACAGTGCTGCTGAGGAATTCCGGACTGATTTTGGCCTGACGGAGTCCGGGCTGGGCCGCGTTACCAGGTCAATCTACGAACTACTGAGGATAATCTCGTTTTTCACCATTGCTTCCGGTGAGGTTAAAGCCTGGTCTATTCAAAGTGGCACCAGTGCTCTCAAAGCCGCCGGTAAAATCCACACTGATATGGAGAGGGGTTTTATACGGGCAGAGGTCATCAGTTACCCTGACCTGATAAAGTGCGGCGGTATCGCCTCGGCTCGCAAGAAGGGGCTTCTCCGACTGGAGGGCAAGAATTATATAGTTCAAGACGGTGATGTCATCACCTTTCTGTTCAATGTCTAGGCTGTTTGGCAGCAAACCGACGCCTTACCCCCAAGAAGTGCCGGCGCTCCTTATGCTAGGTAGTCGCCAGTTTATGCTTTAGCTCAGAGAGCTGTCTCAGGTGAGATTTTTCCTCGGTTATTATCTTATTTACCACCGACTGTGCTGGCTTCGGCATTACCTCTTTCATCTCATAGTAAAATAGTATGGAATCCTTTTCCGCTCCGATAGCCAGTTCCATAGCCTCAGTATCACTACTCACCCGAGTCGCCATTTCGCTGGTTATAGAGTCATCAGTAAAAACAGCGCTGTCAAGTAGTGCTTGAAGATAAGCAGAATATTCCCCGCCATCGGTTTCTGCAGGCCAGTATTTATCGGCTTCACCGAGTATACTTTGGAAAATGTGAATATGCACTCGTTCCATATCAGTTAGATATTTAAAGACGTCACAAGCCGCGGTATTCTCGGTTGATTTAGCCATGGTATCGTAGAAGGCAATCCCTCTCCTCTCGATACCAATGGCAATGTTGATAAGCGCGCTGCCAGAAAAAGTAATCGCCACTCCTACTACACCCTCCTTTCAAATTGATGGAGCAGATGTTCTGCCTCCCCATCGTTAGGCATTCGGTGACACCTTACTTTGTCTCTCCCTCCACTCTCTTGAGTTCTTGGTAAGCCCGGATGACCTCTTCAACAGAAGCCTCGTCTTCCAGGGTTGTAAGGTCACCGGTACTAGCACCGCTAGCCACCGCCCTTAGAACCCGCCGCATAATCTTGCCGCTTCTCGTCTTGGGAAGCTTGGTGGTAAAGTAAATCTCGTCAGGAACGGCTATTGGCCCCACCATCTTTCGCATGTGGTTGGCCAGGTCTTTCTTCAAGTCTGCGGAGGGACTGGCCCCCTCTTTCAGCACGGCAAAGATGACGATGCTCTCGCCCTTTACCGGGTGAGGTTTACTGGCTACCGCTGCCTCAGCCACCTGAGGGTGGGAAACAGCAGCATCCTCCAGTTCAGCAGTACCCATTCTATGTCCGGCAATCTTAAGTACCTCGTCAGCCCTGCCCAAAATCCAGAAGTAGCCATCCCGGTCCTTTACTGCGTAGTCACCGGTGTAGTAGATACCCGGAAACCGCGACCAGTAGGATTTCTTGTAACGCTCCGGGTCACCGTATACGCCAAGGAGCATCCCTGGCCATGGTCTTTTAATTACCAGCAGACCCCTTGTCTCAGGTGGCACTGGCTTCCCATCCTCATCGAATACATCAGCATCCACCCCGGGTAATGGCAATGTGGCTGAGCCAGGTTTTAGGGGGACACACTCTATCCCCGGGGCGGGGGATATCATAATACCACCAGTCTCAGTCTGCCACCAGGTATCAACGATAGGGCACCTCTCACCCCCTACATGCTTATAAAACCAGAGCCAGGCCTCCGGGTTAATCGACTCTCCCACGCTTCCCAATAGCTCCAGGCTGCTAAGGTCGTGCTTATGTGGTAGTGTCTCATCGTGTCTCATGAACATCCTGATGGCGGTAGGGGAGGTGTAAAATATGGTTACCCCGTATTTTTCGATAATGTCCCACCACCGGTCAATGGTAGGATAATCTGGAGCTCCTTCATAAAGGACTATAGCCGCCCCGTGTGCCAATGGAGCGTAAACTATCGAGCTATGCCCGGTAACCCAACCCACATCAGCCGAGCACCAGTAGACTGATTCCTCCTTGAGGTCAAATACCCATTTATAGGTCGAATAATTGTGGACCAGATAGGCACCAGTACTGTGGACGATACCTTTAGGCTTGCCCGTGGTACCTGAGGTGTAAAGTATATAAAGTGGGTGGTTCGACTCCACCGGCTCGGGTTCCACAAAAGACGCAGCTTTTTCAAGCAGGTCATTAAGCCAGAGGTCTCTCGATGGTTTCATCTCCACCGGAGTACCGGTTCTCTTGACCACGATAACCTTCTCCACCGATGGACACATAGCCAACGCTTCGTCAGTTATGCTCTTTAGTGGAATTACCTTCCCTCTCCTGAAGCCTCCGTCAGCGGTTACCAGTAACTTGGCTTGCACATCATTGATCCTATCCGCCAGGGCTTGGGCACTGAAGCCAGAAAAGATTACCGTATGGATGGCACCAATTCGGGCGCAGGCCAGCATAAAAATTGGTAGTTCAGGGATCATCGGCAAGTATAAGACAACTTTATCTCCCTTGCCCGCTCCACAATTCTTCAAAGTGGAAGCGCACTTGTTGACTTCACTATATAGTCGTGAATAGCTCAAAGCCCTGACATCCCCCGGCTCGCCTTCCCAGTATATGGCTACCTTACTCTTACGCCAGGTCTTAACATGGCGGTCAACACATTGATAGGATGCGTTAAGTTGTCCGCCAACAAACCACTTGGCAAAAGGCGGCTCCCACTCCAGCACCTTGTCCCATGTCTTAAACCAATCTAGCTGGTGTGCCTGTTCCGCCCAGAATTTTTCTGGCTCCGCCATAGACCTATTATAGATATCATGGAACTTCTTCAGCGGCAGGTACTTAGACTCAAAGGGAAGTGATAATTCAGCCATAGTTTGGCAACCTCCAATTATTCATTCTCCGTAGAACGTCTCCTCGCAGGTATTCCCCGCCTGTCTGGGATTTTTGGTTACCTCACCGCCTTAGATTTTTATGCGGTAACCCTCCCCCCTTAGACACCCTGTTAGACTTAATCTACATTAACCGACCCTCCACCACACCCCAATTTATATTCTTGAAGAAGGCAGCTATGTAGTCAGCCCGTTTGAGCCCGTAATCAGTGATGAAGGCGTGCTCAAAAACGTCCATTACCAAGATGGGAATGCAGCCGGCAGGATGACCAGTCTCGTGTTCATTAATCCACTGGTTTAGCAGTTTTCCAGTGATATTGTCCTGATATAGAATAGTCCAGCCAATGCCGCGCATAGCTCCCGTACCTTTAAAATCCTTCTCCCAATCCTCGTAGCTGCCGAAGTCCTCAGCCAGCTTCCTGCCCAGCTTACCTGACTTATCAAAAACTCCCCTCCCGCCAAGATTGTCAAAATAGTACTCGTGGAGCCGCATGCCATTGAACTCAAAGCCCATCCGTCGCTTTAGCTCAGCATATTCCGGAGTGCCGACCTTGCCCTCCTTTAACATTGCGGCGAGCGAGTCCAGTAGTTTATTAGTGTTAGTTACATAGCCCTGATAAAGAGTGAAGTGATTTCTGAGCAGGGTTTCACTAAAACCCTCCATTCCGATGAGGTTACTGTAATCCTTTGTCTCGTAAGCCATATCGTTCCTCCTTAATCTTTATTTTTTATGTTTTGCCTCTTTTAGCAGGTCGCTGAACACCTCAGTATGGTATCTTTCATGGTCTCTTATGCGAATAAGCAGCTTTTTCAGGTCAGGGTCTTCAACTTCTTTGGCGATGTGGTCGTATGTCGCGGCCACTTCCTTCTCAATTTTGATGTCGGCTTGAAGCATATCGACCGGGTTAGTTGACTGGTTAACCTCGGTATGCTCAATCCTGGGACTGCCACCACCATCAACCATCTCCTCGGCAAGCCACCCCAGGTGCTGCATCTCGTTGATGGCCTGGTCTTCCATCTGCCGTTTGAACTCCTCATTCCGTGCCATATGGGAATGAAACATATACTGCAGGATGACCGTATACTCATGCTCAATGCCCCAATTAAGAGCTTGGGTAACCTTGTCCTGGCGACTACCTCTTATATCCTTAGTCCCTTCCTTTTGTGCCTTGTCAACAAAGTGCTGAAAATTACCGTGATGAGCTTCCTCGTCAGTCAGGATACGCTGTAACAGTCGCTTTATCTGCTGGTCATCAACCGCCTTAATATGCTCCTGATACTGATTTCTAGCATCCTCTTCAAGCAGTACGTTATTCTCCATCCAATCAGCCACTGACTCACCACCCATGCGCATCTTGCCCCGCTCCAGACTAGGGACACCCCCCAGCTCGACGATGACTTCAGCCAGCCAGTCCAGGTGACGCATTTCCTCCCGGGCAATAGCCTCAATCTCGCAAGCCATCTCACCTTCACCCATAGCGTAGGCATGAGTCAGGTATTGAATGATAGCACCATGCTCACCCTTAAGATCCTGGTTTAGTAAAGCAATGATTTTATCTTTGTCCACCGGTCCCTCCTTAATTACACCTTCTTTCTTGAGCTAAAGCTATTGCTACATGAAATTGCACTCTTTATGCTTTTCAGCAATAGTTTCAGCCAGATTATCCAGCGCCCTGAAATCGGCTTCCTTCGGAAAACCCTTGCTCAACACCGGTTCCAGTATCCCTACCTTCAGGTTGGGAATCATCGCAGCGAGTTGTTCAACAGTCCTACCTCCCCAACTGTAGGAACCAATGATGGAGACAAATCTCAGTTTGGGTCGCAGAGCATTTGTCAGTAACACAGCCGGAGCAACATTCGGATGTGGACCGGCCAGTATGGTAGGCGTCCCGATAACAATCGTGGCAGCATCCACCAGCGCTATGGCTAGCTTCCCGATGTCAGTTACGGTGAGGTCGAATTGTTTTACCATCACCCCCCTTTCAACCAAAGCTTCAACAAGGTATTCAACCATCTTACGGGTGCTGCCGTGCATCGAGATATAGGGTAATACCACAATGTTTTTGGGTTCGTCAAAGACCCAGCTATGATACGCTTTCAGGATGAACTCTGGTTTATCGTACATAGGACCGTGGCTGGGAGCGATGATGTCAATGGCGTAGTCCTTTATTTTCTCCAAGTTCTTCTGGATGCTGGTTCGGTAGGGCATCATGATTTCGGCATAGTACCTCTTGGCTGCCTCGTAGACCTGCCCTTCATCAGTAACATACAGGTCGGTTGTGGCCAGATGAGCACCAAAGAAGTCACAGGAGAAGAGTATTTTTTCTTCCCTCAAGTAAGTGGACATTGTCTCCGGCCAGTGGACCCAGGGGGTATAGATAAACTCCAGGGTCTTATCTCCCAGTGATAGAGCCTCTTTATCGTTGACCGTGATAAACCTTTCTTCTGGAATCATCAGCAGGTCGATGAGCATATCTTTACATTTGGGATTAGTGACGACTTTTGCCTTGGGGTATTTTTCAAGGATATGGGGGATGGTACCGGAGTGGTCTTGCTCAGCGTGATTGGCAATCACATAGTCTATATTGCTGACTCCAAGTTCACTCAGGTGGTTTATCAGCACATTCTGCATCGTAGGGTCTACGGTATCAATAAGAGCCGTCTTCTCACTGCCAGTGATTAAATATGAGTTATAACTGGTGCCATCGGGGAGTGGTATCAGGGCATCAAATAACCGTCTGTCCCAATCAATGGCTCCTACCCAGTGGATTTTAGGTCTTATCTCTCTTGGTTTCATCTTACGCTATCCTTTCAAACTCACTCTTACCTGCCCCGCATACTGGACATACCCAGTCATCGGGTAATTCTTCAAAAGGCGTCCCCGGTTTTATGCCACCATCGGAGTCTCCCAGTTCCGGGTCATAGATATAGCCACAAACGGTACATTCGTATTTTGCTGCGTCCATAGCTTTTTCCTCCTCAATATAACTAGGAGCTGCCTTGGGAGTGGTGCCCCGTTTGACCAGATGGTAATGGGCATAGGTCATACATTCTTCTTCGCTAATGACATCCGCGTCTACGATCTCACCAATAAAAATGGTGTGAGTCCCCACGTCTACTTCCTGAGTTACCTTAGCCTCTAGATAGGCGACGGCGTTCTCAATGACCACCGGGGCTTGCGTCTTACCTATCTTATAGTTAATGCTCTTAAGTTTGTCTATGTCCCGGCCTGACTTGAAGCCAAAGTGACCGATGAAAGAGAGGGGTGTATCCTGGCAAAGAGCAGAGGCGGTAAAGACTTTGCTTTCTTTGATAAAATCGTGGGTCAGATTATTCTTGTTGATACTCACAGCAATCGTTGGCGGCTCAGAGGTTATCTGAAACACAGTGTTAGCGATTTGCCCGTTGAGTCTGTCTCCCTTTCTTGAGCATACAACATACAGACCATAACCTAACTTGTGTAAAGCCCGTAGACTCATTTCTCCTCCTGCTTAATTAAGGATGACATCTAGTTCTTAGATTCAGCCACCATCCAGGGAAGGATGCTCTTTTTTGACAAACCATCCTGCCGGGTCTTTCAGATATTCGTAGTAGTCCAGGAGAATTAGATGGTGTTCCCTCTCTTCGGCAGCCAAAGCCTGGTAGTAGTCTCTCTCGGCATCATGGGTAGCATTTTTCCCCTGGCTTTTATAGAAGTCATGGGTCTTGTTTTCCATATCCATAGCTGTTTGTATGGCAGCAAGCTCAGAGGTTGGAGCTTGTATACTGGAAGCCATATCCTCAGTTGCCTCAGTAAATATAGTTTTTAGTCTTCGGCCTCGGTCAGGGTGTAATTCAGTCTCGGGCCAGGTCTTTTTACTGCGGATGGCCTCGTAGATTTCTTCAAATTTCTGCCGGTGAATGTCTTCTTCAGCGGCTAAAGATTGGAAAAGCTCCCTACCCAGTTGGTCCTCACTGCTCTGGCATACCTTGTGGTAGTATTCCTTACCATCAATTTCCATCTGGATAGCAATTTTTAGTCCCTTTAGAGTTTTATCCTGTTCGGTTTGCATTGGTTTAACCTCGGCGACCTTAGGAAGGCTTACCTCCTTTCGTTTATCTTAAAGGTCCCGCTTCCCAGACCTTTAGGTGCCACATTGCCCAAAAAGCAAGAGATACCGACCTTTACTTCGGCCGGCATCTCTCAGTGCTATAGTGGATATCTCCGCCAGTAACTACGTTATAAAAACTTCTAAAGTAAGACAGCAACTCCGCGTATAACATAACTACCCTACCCTAAGATTTAGTAAATATTTCGCTTGTATTATCAGTATGAGTTATGAAGTATAAAGATAATAGACCTAAACCTTCTCCTTGTCAATGCATTTTCTCAGCCACTTTTAAGAAGCTAATATTAGGTCACCCTTAATGTTAATGGTTACTTCCTCAACGGGGATATCTTTGCCGCTTAACTGTACTGCCTGCTTGGCCATATGCACTAGCCCGGAGCAGCAGGGTACTTCCATGTGCACCACCGTCAGGCTCCTCACCTGTGCCTGGCTCAAAATAGCAGTCAGCTTCTTTAAGTGCGCCTGGAAGTCATCCAGTTTGGGACAGGCTACTAATAGGCTATGATTCCTCAAGAAGTCCTGGTGAAAACCAGCGTAGGCAAAGGGAACACAGTCCGCAGCCAGCACCAGGTCGGTTCCCTGCAAAAAAAGGGGCTGTCGGTGGTACCAGGGTAAGCTGGACCGGCCACTGGCCGAGCGTTGACGGTTGGTGTGTTGCTGTGCCGGGAGTTACTGCGGTTGTCTCCGGCCGCTCAAACTGAGTGACCGTAGCCGAGGGGCAACCACAGGGAAGCTCTTCTCGGGCAGGCCCCTTTTCTTCCAGGTGGAGCTTGGTTGCTTCCTCGTTGAATTCCTCGGCGGCTCTCTCCTCAATAGTGATAGCTCCCTGGGGGCATTCCCCGAGGCAGGCTCCCAGGCCGTCACAATATATCTCACTGACGAGTTTTGCCTTGCCATCAATAATCTGAAGGGCGCCCTCAGCACAGGACGGGACGCAGAGTCCACAGCCGTCGCACTTGTCTTCGTCGATTTTTATGATTTTCCTCAAAGTCTTTGTCGTCATTGTCTTACCTCCTTAATAATTCTTGAGTGGATAGGTTACTAACCCTCACCCCTCAGTTCCTTCCACCTTTCCTCCCCCAGGCATTGGCGTGCTGAAGCGCACCAGTCGATGCAGGAAGGTATTTTATCCCGGTAGACCTTCTCACCACACTTCTGGCACTTTACCTTCATTTCATCAGAGAAGATTTCAACCTCAGCACCACAGTTCGGGCATTTGTAGAGTGACACTCGCAGATTTCTGAAATCCTGCCCAGGGCATTTGCTATTCATTACTCTCACCCCCGATACTGACGGGTATGGTTTTTTGTTTCTACATAAATAGTACAACTTATCGACATCGCTGACTATGATTTAAATCATATAAGCAGGAGACACCACTGATTAGAGCAGCAGGGGGATAAACCGAAGTAGCAGGATAAACTTGTGGTTCTATACTTGCGGTGGTCCTTCACTCAGCAGCCTGAGCTTCTCCTCATCAAGGATAATCACTTTACCACGAACGGAGCGAATAATCCCCCTGTTCTTCAGGTGGCTCATCACCCGGATGGCCGTCTCAGTAGTGGTGCCTACCATGTCAGCGATGTCCTGTCGGGTAAAGGGGAGGGTAGAACCAAGCTTTGAAGAAAGCATTAGCAGTACACTGGCCAAACGCTGCTCGACTCTCTCACCGGCAAGGTTTCCAAGGCGGCTCTGCGCATCCCTGAGACGACCCCCTAAGACATTAATAATCCTCAGGGCTATCTGAGGACGATTGACTAGAAAAGAGAGGAAGTCGTCTCTCTTAATGCCCACTACCTTGGTTTCAGCTACCGCTTGGGCAGAAGCGGGATAAGGTTTATTCTCAAAAACAGCCACCTCACCGAACATTTCGCCAGGACCGAAAAAGGCGATGATAAACTCCCTCCCTAAAGAGGAATGTTTGAGAACCTTCACTTTCCCTTCGGCAACGATGTAGAACCATTCCGGGGCATCTCCATCCCAGAAGATGAATTCATTTGGCTCCAAACTACGCTCGATGGCAAGCTTGGCCAGTTCACCGAGTTCATCATCATTCAAGCTGGAGAAAACAAATGAGTGCCTTAGAATCTGAGCCTTTGCGCTATCCTGCAACTTAGCAACTCTCTTTGGTAAACAGCTTTTTATATATAATCAGATAAATTATAACACAAACAATCTCTAGTTTGCGCTCAATAATTCAGGCTTGGACATCTTGCCTGCCACAAAATGCTGGCTCGCCCACCGAACGATTCCCAAGGCAAGCCTACTTCCACAAAGGCGTGGTATAGACCTTGACATCCTCAATACACGGGTATATAATTTCGCTACTAAATGGCTTGGGAGTGGGCTAATGCAGTATATTAAGTATGTCTGTCCAAAATGCGGTTACGAATCCAAAGAAGCTGGTTTATGTCCGAGCTGCCAGGTACCGCTGGTAGCTACCTGCCCAAAATGTGGCAACCCTATAGTGGGGGAACACATTTACCCAGAAGGCTGAGCTTCTAAATTATTTCGTATCGGAGGTAAAGGAGTGACTGATAAAAAAGTGGTTATCTATTCTACCCCTACCTGACCCTTTTGCAAGCGGGCGAAAGAGTATCTTTCGCGAAAGGGTGTTTCTTACGTCGAATACAACGTGGCTGCAGATAAGGATAAAGTTCAGGAGATGATACAGAAGTCAGGGCAAATGGGTGTCCCTGTAATCATTATTGATGATCAAGTTGTGGTCGGCTTTAACCAGACTCAGTTAGACAGCCTGCTATCACAATAGTCTCTGGCAAGCAGTAATTGTTTTGTGTTAAGAGGTAACTATGCACGAGTTGATGATAGTTGGTGGAGGACCGGCGGGGCTTGCCGCTAGCGTGTACGCTGCCCGCAAGCGGCTCAATGTATTGCTGGTTAGTGCTGACATTGGTGGGCAGATGAGCCTGACTCTGGGTATTGAAAACTACCTTGGCTATCAGTTTATTGAGGGTCCGGAGCTGATAGCCAAATTTCAAACCCAGGTGAGCCAGTTCCCTATCGACCAGAAAATTGGCGATAAGATTTCTCGACTGGAGAAGATTGATGACGGCTTTGAAGTTATTACTGAAGCCGGTGACAAATATCAAGCCAAAGCAGTAATCTTCGCCACCGGGAAGAGGCCCAGGAGGCTCAATGTGCCAGGTGAGACAGAGATGACCGGGAGAGGGGTGACCTATTGTGCCATCTGTGACGGTCCTGTTTTCTCAGGACAAAGGGTGGCCGTAGTTGGCGGAGGCAACTCAGCACTTGAGGCAGTGCTGGATATGGTGAAAATTGCTGAGCATGTCGACCTGGTTTCACTGACCCCGTTAACCGGCGATGCTATTCTAGTTGACAAGCTATCCGATGCTAAGAACCTGAGCCTTTTTACCGAACATCAAACAGAGAAAATCGAAGGTCAGGGTTTTGTCGAAGGAGTGCTGATAAAGGACCTCAAGACTGGCGAAAGTAAACGGCTCGATGTTACCGGAGTTTTCATTGAAATCGGCCTGGTGCCTAACTCCAATCCGGTAAAAGGGCTTGTTGAACTTAACAAGTGGGGAGAGGTACCAGTCAGTTGTGCCTGCGAAACCACTGTTCCTGGACTTTATGCTGCTGGTGACGTGACTGATGTCCCGGAGAAGCAAATCATTGTTGCCGCCGGGGAAGGCGCCAAGGCGGCACTTCAGGCCCACCGCTACCTCCAACGACTGCTAACATAGCTTGTTATCGAATCTAGCCTCTTTTATGGCATCTTCTTTCTCGCTTCAATCAACTTGAAGATTCCTGCTCCGAGGTCGGTAACTTGTTCTATCACCAAGCTGCTTTTGAAAACATTATTGACTGTTCGCCGGTTAATGTTAGCACCGATCATTCGCACTACCAGTGGGTTGGCAAGGTTCATAAACCAGCCCAGAATACGGTTGGCACTCAGGACATGCTCCAACAGAACCACTTTGCCTCCAAATTTACACACCCGCTCAACTTCCCTCAGGCCACGAATCGGGTCAGGAACCGAGCAAAAGACAAAAGAGGCTACCATGGTATCGAAGGTGTTGTCTTCAAAATCAAGATTCTGCACGTCCATTTGCTGTAGGCAGACTTTCACGTTTTGCTTATTGGCTCTATCCTTGGCGCGCTTCAGCATCTTATCACTGAAGTCAACGGCGGTTATCTCGGCATCGGACGGATAGTAGGGGAAGTTCTTCCCAGTGCCGACCCCAACCTCTAAGATGTGAGGGCCTTCCACCTTACTCCACAGTAACTCCCGCCACTTGCTGTAGCGGGACCTCTCAATGAGACCCTCCAGCAGGTCATAAAGGGGGGCGATTCGATTGTACCGCCTTTTAGTAAGCTCAGTGACCTTGTCTTGAGTTAACAACTTTGCCAGCCCTTGATTTTTACTCTTAATTTATTATACAGTAATTCAGGGAGAGGTTTAAACCTCTCAGAATCCGGTGTACACTTCAGATAAGGAGTGTAACTTCAGGGAGAAGACGATGAAGAAGCTGACTTTCTTTGCTCCGCTAGTTATACTGTCGATGGTGCTCGTTTTGAGTTTGGCAACTCTGTTGACCTCTTGTTCTTTGCCTTATAAGTGGGTAGGAGATTACGGATATGGCTCGTTCGAGTCCAATGGCGAGCGAATCTATTTCACGGCACGGAGTTCATCCGGGCAGCCTATCACCTCTTCCGGCGGGGCCCGAATGATGCAAGGTGGCACTGCTTGCGTCAACTGCCACGGGCCGGAAGGCAAAGGTGGTAGAGTTACCATGATGATGTGGCGTTTCAGCACCCCCGACATTACCTGGGACAACCTGGCCCAAGAAGAGCATAATGATGAAAAGCAAGGTGAAGAAGAACACGAAGAACATCCACCCTATACTGAAGAAACATTGAAGAGAGCTATTACCAGGGGAATTGACCCTGCCGGAGAGCCGCTGGATGATATCATGCCACGCTGGCGAATGACAGAATCAGATTTAAGCGACCTCGTAGAGTTTATCAAGACACTGGACTAGGTCTTACTAGTCAGACAGGAGGTGGATTATGCCCATAGCTGAGATAGGAGTCAGCCTCGGCGGCGTAGCCGCCATTGCCTTCTTGGCCTGGTTTTTCTTCGGTCCCAGGCAGGCTCAGACAGCTCAGGTTAAAGGAAACATACAGGAGGTAAAGATCACCGTCAGGGGTGGTTATTCGCCGGACATAATTCGGGTTCAGAAAGATGTCCCGCTTCGGCTGATATTCGACCGCCAGGAGGCCGGTGACTGTAGCTCCCGGATAGTCTTCCCCGATTTCCACGCCAGCAAGACGCTGGCGCCCTTTGCCAAGACCACGCTGGAGTTCACCCCGGACAAAGCTGGCCAGTTCGGCTTCGCCTGCGGCATGAACATGCTCCACGGCACCCTTATCGTTGAAGAGGGCGAGGAAGTCAAGGAGACCGCCGAGGCGCCAGAGGCGACCAAGGCTGCGGAAGCAAAAGTTCATGAGCACGCTCAAGCGGTGGGGGTCGGCCCTACCTTACAGGTGGCGAAGATGGAACAGGTCGAGTTCGTCTTGGTCAGCGGCGGCGTTACCTGCCCCACCTGCGTTGTCAATATTGAGACGGCGCTCAGGGACCTTCCCGGCATGGACGATGTTAAAGTTAACTTCGGCGCTGAGCGGATTACCGCACGGTATGACCCTAAGCAAATATCACCAGAGCAGATGCAGCAAATCATTGAAGCCACCGGCTATAAGGTTCACCTCAGGGAAGAACCCGGCACCCAAGATACGGAAGACCGAGAGGCGGCTGACCGTCGTGCTGAGCGTAAAGACCTGACTCGGAGAGTTATCTTCGGGGCTATCCTGAGCGCCCCGGTAATTTTCGCCGTGATGACCAGCGAGTTCTTTGATGCGCCGTGGCTGCCTTCCATTTTGCTCAACCACTGGTTCCAACTTGCCTTAATCACCCCAGTAATGGTCTACACCGGCTGGCCCATTCACCGTACCGGCTGGCTCACTCTGCGCCATCGAACCGCCGACATGAATACACTAATCACGATAGGAACGATGGCTGCTTTTGGCTACAGCCTGGTGGTTACGGCAGCCCCGGGAGTATTGCCTGAAAGTCTCCGCCAGGTCTATTTCGAGGCGGTCGGGGTTATTCTTACCCTCATCCTGCTGGGGCGTCTACTGGAGGCAATTGCCAAGGGAGGCACCAGCGAGGCTATTCGTAAACTCATCGGACTCCAGGCTAAAACTGCCCGGGTCGTCCGCAATGGCAAGGAAGAAGATATCCCGATTGAACAGGTGCAACTTGGCGATATTGTGGTAGTGCGCCCGGGAGAGAAAGTACCTGTTGATGGAGAAATCATTAAAGGGCGATCCACACTGGATGAGTCCATGGTAACCGGAGAGAGCCTGCCCGTTACCAAGGGTGAAGGTGATACCGTAATTGGCGCCACTATCAACCAGACCGGTGCCTTCCGCTTCAAGGCTACCAAGGTAGGCAAAGACACCATGCTGGCTCAGATCATCCAGCTTGTTGAGCAGGCGCAGGGCTCCAAGGCTCCGATTCAGCGTCTGGCAGACCTGATGGCCAGTCGGTTCGTTCCAGGAGTCATCTTCATCGCCATTGGCACCTTCGTCATCTGGTTCAACTTCGGTCCAACTCCCGCTCTCATCTTTTCTCTGGTGAACGCCGTAGCGGTGCTTATCATCGCCTGTCCCTGTGCCCTGGGCCTGGCCACTCCCCTCTCCATCATGGTGGGTACCGGGAAGGGGGCACAGAACGGCATTCTCATCCGCTCCGCCGAAGCGCTGGAAACGGCTCACAAGTTACAGATCTTAATCTTGGATAAGACCGGCACCATCACCAAAGGACAGCCATCACTGACAGATGTGGTTGCCGTGGACAGTGTTGCCGAAGACGAGCTGTTGCGGCTGGTAGCATCAGCGGAGCGCTCGTCAGAGCACCCTCTGGGCCAGGCTATTATTCGAGGGGCTAGCGATCGAGGACTGGCGCTGGCGGAGCCATCCGGATTTGAGTCCGTCACGGGCAAAGGCATTCAGGTAACTGTGGATGGACGCAAGGTACTGGTAGGTAATCGTCGTCTGCTGGATGATGCCGGTATAGAAACCGGTGCCTTGGAGGAGCAAGCAGAGCGCCTGGCCGCTGATGGTAAGACGCCGATGTTTGTCGCTGTAGACAAGAAGCCCGCTGGCATAATTGCAGTAGCTGATACGGTTAAGGACGACTCCAAAGCTGCGATAGCGACACTACGGCGTCTTGGCATTGAAGTAGTGATGATCACCGGTGACAATCGACGTACCGCCGAGGCGATAGCCCGGCAGGTAGGCATCGAACGGGTTCTGGCTGAAGTCCTGCCCCAGGATAAGGCCCTGGAGGTAAGTCGCCTCCAGGGAGAAAACAAGCTGGTTGGTATGGTGGGTGATGGCATCAATGATGCGCCGGCTCTGGCCCAGGCTGATGTTGGTATCGCCATCGGTACCGGTACTGATGTAGCCATTGAGGCTTCAGACATCACTCTTATCTCGGGTGAACTAGAGGGGGTGATAACGGCCATAACCTTGAGCCGGTCTACTATGCGTAACATTCGCCAAAATCTGGTGTTCGCCTTCTTCTACAATATCGTGGGCATTCCCATAGCTGCCGGTGTGCTATATCCCGCTTTCGGCATACTGTTGAGCCCCATGATTGCCGCTGCGGCTATGGCCCTCAGTTCCCTTTCTGTGGTTACCAACTCCAACCGATTACGGGGTTATAAACCTGTTACCCTGGCAGCGGCCGGAGCCGCTCTGCCGGCAACGTCGCCTAAGGTCGAGGTTAGAGAACAGAAAGCGCAAAAGGAGGAAGTAATGGCAACAGTGAAAGACCCGGTTTGCGGGATGGACATTGACCCGAAAAATGCCGCCGCTACCGAGGAGTACCAGGGAAAGACATACCACTTCTGCTCAGCCGCTTGTCATGACAAGTTCAAGGCCGAGCCACAGAAGTATGTATCATAAGTTCTATCTGCTGGGCGGTGAAGCACAAAATGGGAAAAGTAAATTTATGAGGAGGTAAACTAAATGAGGGGACTAAGCATTTGGAGAGTGGGGCTGGTTTTAGGATTGTTCTTGGTTATTTCCTATGCTTTGTGTGTAGGATACGGACTGTTGGTCCCAGAGCAGTTCCGCATGCATACTGTTTGGCAAGCTCTTCTTCCTGGGTTTACTTGGCTGAGCCCTGCCAGCTTTTTCCTGGGATTAGTGGAGAGCTTTGCCTATGGATTCTATATATCGGTCGTCTTCGTTCCAATTTATAATAAACTGGGTAAGGTTAGCCGAGGCTAGTTAGTTCACCAGTGCCGGCAGAATAATGTAAGACCAAAGTAGGGATGCCTACGATGAGAGGAAGGACAAGAGATGGTAAAAGAGCAGCATAAGAATGATAAGACATTATACATTTGTGAAGAATGTGGCTTTGCCTATGAGCAGAAAGAGTGGGCGGAGAAATGCCAGCAGTGGTGTAAGCAGCATCAAAGTTGTAATCTAGAAATCACCCAGCACGGCGTCCCGCTGGAATAGCTGGTCAGCTTACACCACTAACCTTGCTGTTCGCCCCTGATACTGAACCTACTTCTTTTCCTCGGCTAGATATTTCTCCGGATTCTGGTCGAAAGCCTTCTTGCACCCGACAGCGCAGAAGTAGTATTTCTTCCCCTTATACTCAGAGGTAGCGGCTGCCTTGCTCTCTTCCACTTCCATCTTGCAAACTGGGTCGATTGCCATTGGGACACCTCCTGTTAATCAATTACCAAACTTGGCTGGCTTAAACCTTCTTAATCGCAGTGAATTGAGTACCACCGTGATAGAGCTAGCGGCCATGGCAGCAGCAGCTAAAATTGGATTCAGAAACCCGAAGTCGCCCAGAACAAAATGAAGCCCGGTGGGGACACCGGTCTGCCCAAAGGCAAGGTATAATACTCCCGCTGCCACTGGGATGAGGGCTGTATTATAGGCAAAGGCCCAGAAGAGATTCTGCTTAATAGTTCTCATGGTATGCTTACTCAAGTCTATGGCGGTTACAATCCCACCCAAATCGCCACTAATCAGTGTAATATCTCCGGTTTCCATAGCGACATCAGTGCCGGTACCAATAGCAATGCCCACATCTGCCTGAGCCAGAGCCGGGGCATCGTTTATGCCGTCACCCACCATTGCCACCACTTTCCCCTCATTTTGCAGCTTCTTGACTTCCTGAGCCTTATGCTCCGGAAGCACTTCAGCCAAGATGCGGTCAATGCCCACCTCTCGGGCAATAGTCTCAGCGGTGCGCCGATTGTCGCCGGTGAGCATCACCACTTCAATGCCCATCTTGTGTAGCTCTTCCAGCGCTTCTTTGGCGTTAGGCTTAAGGGTGTCAGCTAGGGCGATAATTCCTACCACCTGGCTATCTACACCCAGAAACATCACCGTCCTGCCTTTTGCCCAGAGGCGGTCGGCTTCCTCTTCAAGCCCATTCAGAGAGAGACCCCTATCTTTTATCAATTTGAGGTTGCCCAGCAGAATCTGCTTCTTTTCTACCGAAGCCTCGACACCGTGTCCGGGGATAGCGGTAAAACCTGAAGCTGGAGACAACTCCAGCTTTCTCTCTGAAGCAGCCTTGACTATAGCCTCACCGAGCGGATGTTCCGAGCCATGCTCAGCAGAGGCCGCCAGCCGCAGAACCTCTTCTTGAGAGGAAGAGGGGACAACGACGATATCGGTTACCTTGGGTTCACCTCGGGTTAGAGTGCCCGTTTTATCCAGCAGCACAGCACCTATCTTGTGAGACCTTTCCAGTGCCTCGGCACTCCTGATGAGGACACCGTTCTCGGCTCCTTTGCCAGTGCCTACCATGATAGCAGTTGGAGTCGCCAGCCCCAGGGCACAGGGACAGGCGATAATGAGCACGGCGACAAAATTGAGGAGGGCGAAGGTGAAGGCTGGAGATGGCCCTACAAAGTACCAGATTATGAAGGTAGTGATGGCAATGCCAATCACTATCGGCACGAAATAGCTGGCGATAACATCGGCTAGGCGCTGAATAGGCGCCTTACTCCCCTGGGCTTCCTCCACCAGCCGAATGATGTGAGCCAGGGTGGTATCCTTGCCCACCTTGGTCGCCTCGAATTGAAAGCTACCTGTCTTATTAATGGTGGCACTGATAACCTCATCACCCACCTTTTTCTCCACAGGGATACTCTCTCCAGTAATCACAGACTCATCAATGCTGGAATACCCCTCGCGAACAATGCCATCCACGGGCACTCGCTCACCCGGCCGTACCAGGATGAGGTCACCAACCTGAACATCTTCGACGGAAATTTCCCTTTCCTCACCATCACGGAAAACCAGAGCCGTCTTCGGCTGCATACCAATAAGCTTTTTTATTGCCTCTGAGGTCTGCCCTCTGGCTCTAGCCTCCAGAAAGCGACCGAGGAGAATCAAGCCAATAATCAAGGCTGCAGTATCGAAATACAGGGCAGGTTCCCGCCCAGCAGCGACGAAAAGACTGGAGAAGAGGATAGCTACCACGCTGTACAGGTAAGCCGCTGAGGTACCCACGGCAATCAGGGTATTCATATCGGCGGTTCTATGCCTTAATGCTCCCCAAGCACCTCGGTAGAATCGCCAGCCCGCCCAGAACTGCACCGGCGTGGCCAGAGCCCAGAGTAGATAGGGCTTCCCGATGAAAGACGGTCCAAAGCCTAGAACCAAAATCAAGGCACCGAGAATAATGGCCAGGACAAACCTGTTTCTCGTGGCTCGGATCTCACGACGGGCGGCAGTGGTGACATCTTCCAAGGTCTCCGCTTCCGAGCTTAACTCATAGCCAGCTTCTTTTACTGCCCGTCGCAGGCTAGCTATTTCTGTACCCTCAATATATTCTACGGTAGCTTTCTCCGAAGCTAAGTTAACACTGGCGGAAATTACCCCCGGTATACTGGAGAGAGCCTGCTCTACGCGGGCAACGCAGGAGGCACAGGTCATCCCGCCTACCGGGAAGATAGATTTCTTAGTCGCCGTCCCGTAGCCTAATTCAGATATAGCATCCTTAATTTTGACGAGACTTACCTTAGCGGGATCATACTCTATAGACGCCTTCTCCGAGGCGAAGCTGACATTGGCTTGCTCTACCCCTGGGGTCTCAGCCAGACCCTTCTGGATGGTCGCAGCACAGGTAGTGCAGGTCATACCCGTGACTGAAATAATCGCCTTCTTTTTGCCCTGCTTGGTTTCGTCAGGCATCTTTCGCTTGCCTCCTCAGGCTAGGTTTTACCTGGCGACTGGGAGTAGCTGGCTCTCAGTTTTGGCTCCTCGGGTCTTCATTTCTAGATTTCTTTATCTAGTATCTTCTGCTTCAGAGTTTCCCATTCACTCTTGGTCAAGACGCAGACGTTGTCCCTCTCTCCTATCTTAACACACTCATCATCTATTTTGACTACCGGACAACAGGAATCTCCACCGCATAGACTCACAATCTTCACTTTTTACCTCCTTGGCGTAATTTCCGGTCTTTTGTTTTTCCATGTTTATTTTACTACTAAGAATAATCCTATATAAACATAGTCCTAATTACCACCCCATCATGCTCCCTCTCATACTACCACCCATCCCACCCCAGCCATATTGAGAACCTTCCCAACCACCCATCATCCCACTGCCCATTGTGTCCTCTTCACCATGGTACTGAGCGTGCCATTCAGCCATAGCTTCATAGTCACCGTTCTCACAGGTTTCGTGCATGGCTTCCCACGCTCCCTCGTCTGCTGGTATAGCTCCGCCATCATCAGGGCCGTGAGCAAATATGGGTGCAGTTAAACCAGCAATTAAAAGTCCTAGAACCAGAACAATCGAGCCTATGAGTAGCAATTTCTTCATTTAACCTTCTCCCTCCCTAACTTATAGAATTTTGTGGTTAACGGACTAACTTGGTAACTCTCACCCGCCTGTTATCTACATAATACCTCACCTCCTCATGGCTGAGTCAGCTTCTCAGGCACTACTCGCTTACCAGCTAAATACACCATTGCCACTACGGCTGCTACAAGAACAAGCAGGGCTATTATTTGAGCCTGCTGCAATCCCCAGAGTGTAATGCTTTCCTGCCGCACAAAGGTAAGGACGAATCGCCCTAGGGAGTAGAGCGACAGATAGCTCAGAAACACCAGACCATCTTTCTTGAAGCGCCGACCAAGCTGCAAAATCACCAGCAGGGCTATCGTATTCCAGATTATCTCATATACGGGATAGGGGTGGGTTGGCAGACCAAACAGGTTGCCAGGGATTGAGGCGCCAGGATGAATGTAAATGAAAGCCCAGGGCAGACTGGTAACACCGCCGTAGGCATCCCCATTGATAATGCACCCGACCCTGCCTATCATGTGTGCCGTAAGCATGGCTGGAGCTAGAGCGTCAACAAAGCGACCTAGTGGTATATGCCTTATCTTGGCATAGACAACTAGCGCCACTCCTCCCCCAGCCAGCGCACCCCAGATCGCCAAGCCTCCCTGCTGAAACTGCAATATCTGAAACGGGTTACTTGCGTAGTATTGCCATTGGTCTATCACATGGACCAATCTAGCGCCCACTATCCCGGCAATCACCACCCAGAGAGCGAGGGAGTAGACTTCCTCGGTGGCAATCCCCTTCCTTTTGCCCAGGTATGCCGTTATCAGCACTGCGGCTACTATTGCCAGCATCATAGTCAGGCTATACCAGCGAAACTCAAAAGCCCCGAGGTGGAAGATTACCGGGTCTATGTTAATAACAATGCCGTTCATATTGCTTTTCTCCAGATAGCGGTTTCCCCGCATTGTCCATTTAGTCAGCAGCCGTTATTTGCTCTTTCAACGACTACACCAATCCCCTTTACCGCCACTATGTTAACCCACTCGCTAATTTTAAGAACATCAGTGGAGTAGGCGCTCCATAGTTCGCCTTGAGAGCGGATTAGATATTGAGCAGAATGGCCTGGTGCCATTCTGGATACCACCTCAGCCCTAGTGCCAATCAGGCTCTGGAACCCGTCCTGTATGGGCTTCCTCATCGCCTTCGTTATCAGCCAGTAGAGAAAAACCGATATCAGCACTATGGCTAAATAGCTAGGTATGGCGAAGCTCAGTGGCGCTAGCCAGAAAATAGGTAACCCAAGTACCGGCATAAGTAAAATCAGATGACACATTTTGTCTGACTACCTCATTTTGCTAATGATATAGATTGCAAAGGGGTGGTCAAAGCCCGGAAGCTTCAAAAATATCATCGGGCCTCTTTCCTCATTAGACATTCTTGGCTGTCTCTTGTTCAGTCTTAGCTTGCTGTTGCTGCACTTCGACTATGCCTTTCAGCTCACGTAGATAGCCGCACTGTAGACATTGCTCATACCACTTATATTCGCCTCTATCAAGAAAGATATCACCCCCACATCGGGGGCAGCCCTTTAGTTTCCATGTTTCCATGTCACCCTCTTTACCCAGATTAATCTCTGTACTAATTGGCTATCTTTACCAAAGGCTAGCCCGGTATTACCGCTTCATCGCCTTACGGATAGTTCCCATCAGCTCTTTGATGTGCTCCTCGCCATGATGTTCACGAATGGCGTCAGTAACACAGCCCTCGATATGACCCTGTAGGATGAGAAGCGAGACCTCGTCAACAGCCGCAGAGAGAGCGGATAACTGCTGGACGATATCAATGCAATAGCGGTCCTCTCCAATCATTCGCTGAATACCCTTAGCCTGGCCCTCAACCTTCTTCATCCTCGTCAGGAGAGAATCCTTATTCGTGCTATATTTATAGTGCACTGCCGTTGCAGGAACTTTGTCCATTATTCCTACCTTTCCTCATAATAGTTGCAAGATACTATATACTACCATATAGTATCTTGCCTGTCAAGTTTTAATCAGCTTGAAAGAAAATGGTACCATGACATGAAGGAAAAATAATACTATTTCAATCTCTGTAGATGACAGCCATCCTAGCAGTACATCACATCTACCACCCGGGCCTCTTACAATGCAAGACTAGGACAGGTCCTTCTTGATCTGCTCAAACTCTTCTCGAGTCATCTCGCCCTTGGCGTAGCGTTCTTTGGCCACATCCAGCGGGTCGCGTTTTGAGGTAGAGCCATTCCGCCGGCTTAGCTTGGTAATCCCCCACACGATAAGAGCGATAAGTACTCCCCAGAATACTAACATCCAAAACCCGCCAAAGATCCACCACCAGCCCATACCTATCGGCATATCCCACATATAAAACATCTTCAATTACCTCCGTAACTCAAGAATTTTGAAATTCTGCTCTAGGAGATGCTGTTTGCCACTCCTACACTACCAATATTACTATGTTAGTACTACATAGTATGGAGTGCACCCCTATGGTTGGACAGGTAGGGTTAGGAGAGTCCGGCGGGGTAACACCATACTTAGTTGAATAAACAGAGACTCTTCAAAGTCATTCGGTGATTGATAACCCGGAGCCGAATGAAGTCTCTTCTGATTATAGACCTCCTCAATGAAATAGGGAAGCCTTTGTACTCGCCCAGTACATTAGTGACACATTACCTCCTTTCGTTGATGATATTTTTGTTGTTCTAAAAACACGGATGGCGTAAGGGCGTTTTCTCTGCCTTTTCCTGGCCGATATGTAGTTGTGCACTTGGGGTTATAGCGTCTCTTCCAGCGGTAAAAAGTCTGGGGACTGATATCGAAGTCCACAACACAACTACGCTCCCACTATACCCTTTGAGTTCGTCGTAAACCCTGCTGTTTCAACTAAGCCTAGCATTTCCCGGAAGGAAAGAGAACAAGGAGGACTGTTGGGTTGAGCAGGAAAAAAGAAAGACCGGGGGAAGAATTCAAGAACAGCCAGGACCGGGAGAGTCACAATCGTAGTTACTGGTTTGGGGAGGTGTTTATCGACCAGGGCTGGGCCTGGGTAACCGAGCTTATTGAGGTCGAGCCAGCCGATGGTGGAAGGTGCTGGCAGGTACTACCCCTGTGTCTGGGGCAAGAGGATGACATCGGCCCCATACTTAAAGGCTACCGGTCGATGCCAGAAGATATGCAATCCCGATGGAGACGAGTTCTTCTAGAAATAATCGCAGTAAGTGATGGCAAAGGTACGAGGGGTGATAGAAATGACAGCCAGGCTGGAAGATTTTCTCTCCGCAAAAGAATTAGCAGAAGTTTTAGGGGTAACTATCGATACCGCGCTTGAGTGGAGATACAGAGGGTTTCCATTCTACCGTATCGGCAAGCGGGTGTGGTTTGAACAGCATGAGGTAGCGGAATTTATCCAAACCCATCTTAAGACGAGGGAGTAAAACCAAGTGGTATAATATCTTAATAGATAGACACCACGCTGGGGCAATCAATTCATGGTAGAATGGTAGAGATGAACAGGCTTGATATTGAAAGCCTCTGGCTAAAACCAGATTTTCTGGTAAGATTGGGAAGAAGAGTATACCTCGGGAATTAGCTTCTGAATGGCTTTTCTTGATACTCATAGAGAAAGGGGGTGAAATGAATGGCTCATTTTCTAGATAACAGGGTGGCAGTGATTACTGGCTCAGGCCAGGGAGTTGGTAGGGCTATAGCTATAACAATGGCTAGGGAAGGCGCTAGAGTAATAACCAATAACCGCTGGCGAGGTACTCCCGGTGGCGACGCCGAAACTACAGCCAGAGAAATTATAGATATGGGTGGTCAGGCAGTACCGTTCTTTGGTGACGTGTCCAACTTTGGGGTAGCTCGCCAACTGATACAGACGGCGGTAGATAACTTCGGGCGGCTGGATATTCTGGTGAATAATGCTGGTATCCTTGGCCGTTACAATATGATTTGGGATACAACAGAAGAGGATTGGGATAAGTGCGTCGGCATTTCTCTAAAAGGTTCTTTTAATTGTATTTCCCACGCCAGTGGCTTAATGAGACAGCAGAGATGGGGGCGGATAATAAACACTACCTCTGCCAATGCCTTCGGTGGTTATGGCATCAGCCCCTATTGTGCGGCTAAAGCTGGTATTATTGGCTTAACCAAAGCTGTAGCTTGGGAGTTAGGTACCTATGGGATAACCTGCAATTGCTATGGACCAACAACACGGACGCGATTTAGTACGGGTGAGGAGCGAGAGACTCGTCTTAAGAAGCTATGCCAAGATGGACTAATCACTGAGGAGCAATATAGAGAGCAAACTACCCAATCAGCACCAGAGAGAGCTGCCGCCCCACTGGTAGCCTATCTTTGTACTGATGAGGCGGCTAATATAAATGGACAGTCATTTCGGGTGAAATGGGGCATTGTTTCTTTTTACTCAGAACCAGCGGAGGAAAAGTCCATTGCCAAAGAAGAAGGCTCGTGGACAATTGCCGAATTAATAGAACTTGTACCAAAGGTGTTACTGGCAAGACACGAGAATCCAGCGCCACCCCGTCCAGATGTTTAGCCAGTAGAATGAGGAATGGTGTCGCTGAAAAACTCTTAAAGGAAATGTTGAGGTAAGTTTGAGAGCAGAAGTCGCCAAAACCAACTGTTACCTTCAAGGAGGTTCTTGTGTATCAGGTTTTGAGTTCTTATCAACGCTTTAACCAGAAAAATAATATGGTGCATCGGCCTCTCTGGGACCCCTCCCTGTGTCACTTGGTGCCTCAGGGCCGGGAAACCCGGCAGCGACAAATGCGTAATGGAGTTGCCGGATTTGGACAAAAGGATTTCGCACTCGTCTCTGGTGCCTCAGTGGGAACTGCTGCATTGGGCACAAGCACTAATACGCCCAATTCCGGGTTAATCTCCTGGGAACCACTGCCTCTTTCCGGCTCCGATGAGTTCCCCAAGTGGAAGGCAGCAGTAACCGATGTGACGCAGATGACGGACCAGATAAAGCGTGTGGCTCGGTACCTGGGTGCCGACCTGGTGGGTATTGCTAGGCTCGACAGACGCTGGGTATACTCACATCATTATATAAGGGAGACAGGTGAGAGCCGACCGGTGGAGATTAATGAGCGATATAGGTATGTCATTGCCATTGCCGTAGAGATGGACCGCAACATGATTAAGACTGCTCCCAGTGCCTTGAATTGGGCCGAGGTTCGACGAATCTATTCTCGGATGGCTTTACTTGTCAGTTCTCTGGCCCAGTTCATCCGTCAACTCGGCTATGGAGCCATCCCGTCGCTTAACGATACGGCACTCAACGTGCCGATGGCTGTGGACGCTGGCTTGGGAGAGCTGGCTAGGCTTGGGCTATTGATTACCCCTCAATTCGGTCCTCGGCAAAGGCTGTGTAAGGTAATCACTGACCTGCCGCTAGAGCCCGATGAGCCTATTAAGTTCGGCGTCACCGAGTTCTGCTCTGTGTGCCATAAGTGTGCCCGGGGATGTCCGGGACAAGCCATCTCCTGCGGGGAACCCACGGCTGAGGCCTTGAGTATCTCCAATAACCCTGGTGTCGTCAAATGGCCTTTGTCTGCGGAAAAGTGCCGGGAGTATTGGAGCAAAACCGGCACCGACTGTGGCATTTGTATTCGGGTGTGCCCATTCAACAAGAGTAGTAGCTGGCTTCACGGCACGGCTCGGTGGCTGATAAAACATGCGCCCTGGGTTGACCCCACCATGATATGGTTTGACGATCGCCTGGGGTACGGGAAACACTCCAGTCCTAAGGTTTTTTGGCGTGCCTAGGGTGAACTGTTTCGATGTCTCTACTCAGTATCATCTCGTATATTTCTGGAATAAGGGTTTTCCTCTCTTTTTCACCGGCTGCCAGGTAATTGGCTGTGAATTCTAGCCAATTTGCATCTCACCTTTAAACCAGGTTATCGGCTCAACGGAATAAGCCAGGCTAAGCGTCCTTCCCATCTGCTCATCAATCAGTTCGGCTTCAAATCGGGGGCTGAAGCAGTATTCGCCACCAATAATCGGAATTGTCGCCGAATACAGAGCCAGCCCACCTAAGTCGCCGGTAATCTGAGCTTTTACCTTGTCGATAAGCTCCGCTACTTTCATGATTAGTGCCAATCTGCCTTCCTGATATAACTTCCGTTGCCCGTCCCTTTCCACCCAGGAGCGTAATATGAGGTCATCCCAATGGTCCGCTACCTCTTCATAGCGCCAAACCGCAGCTGAAATAACATTGGTGCACATCTGCTTTGCCGCCAGGAGATTGTGGTCTTCTAGTTTTCGGTCAGTATGGTCACTGCCCACAGCAACATAGGTTGCGTCCCGGTCAAAAAGAAGGACAAATTCTGCCTCACCAGAGGTTGAATTCTCAGCCAGAACCTCTATTCTGTCAGCGGTAGTAATCCTATCGGCTATTTTCGGAAAGAAGGTCGGAATTGACTTGGGTGTGGTAACGCCCCCTTTTCTCAGCCTTTCGATTTCCCGGTAAGTCTTAGGGTCGCGAGCCGTATACCCTCCGCTAATTATCTTCGTAACCTCAAAATCCAGTTTGCCACCACCCTCAATAGCCAGTTGCACCATTATTGCCTCCCCTGTTTTTAATATGGCTAAAACGAAAAAGCCACCAACTACCGCTGTATTTCCCAGCGATGCTACGGTTACTGTTTAGCCCCCTCAACTCCTAAACCGATACTGCATAATATCGTAAGGTTACTTCACACATTGGGCTTTAGTTTAGTTCTCTCTGCAGACTTTGTCAATACACTTTTTAAAAGATTGTTTACCAACTGACCTGTGCCAATGGACCATTCATGCCATTTATGTATCCATGCTGACCAGCCCCTTGCGCATGGCGTATTTAATGAGTTCGGTGCGATTGTGTATATCCAGCTTTTCCATTGTTTTCGCTCGGTGACCCAGAACTGTCTTCAGGCTAATAAAGAGCATGTCGGCAATTTCTCGGCTGGTGTGACCCTCT
>SDBV01002218.1_pt1 | contig 29096 bp, 34 predicted proteins | sample 2277081 | NCBI WGS metagenome assembly SDBV01 (sample SAMN10402039, study PRJNA504765) | marine sediment metagenome | isolation source: marine sediment core GS10_PC15, 223 cmbsf | place: Arctic Ocean: Southern Knipovich Ridge | collected 2010
CCCGGCGCAATATCAAGCGCTTGTCTAACTAATTTTTTCAACGTTTCCATATTTCTTCAACTCCAATGCTGTATATATTTTCATAAAGTCCTCAGCTGCCCTTTCGGGGCTGAAGGCTTGATGAACATAACGATGTCCTTCTTGCGCGTATGCATTTCTCTTGCTCGGCGACAGAAGGAAATCAATAATTGTTTCGGCCAATTCAACATGATTTCTGGGCTCAAATGTTTCCCCGCCATATTTCAACAATTCTGGAATACTTCCAGTGTGGGAACATATTACAGGAGTTCCGCAAGCTAGAGATTCTACCCAAATCAATCCAATTGTTTCCTCCCAAATTGATGGGAAAACAGTGATGGCTGATTCAATATATAATCGTTTTAAATGTTCTTGTGGAACTGTCTCTATTAAGCTAACATTGGTCAATTTTAATTTCTTGGCTAGCCCAATAGTCTCATTTTTGCATCGGGCGTCGCCCTGTGCAATTAAATTCGACATCGGCAATCTCCTCTGCACGATATCCCAAGCTTTGAGGAGGACATTTATTCCTTTGTGTGGAATATAATTTCCAGCAAATAATACTTGCCAATCTTTCTTTTGAATGCTAGCTTCGGGTTTAAATAAAGATAAATCTATCCACGGCTCCACTACCTCCATCTTGTCCTTCAAAAAATTATTTCTGTAAAATATGTCCCTTATTCGTTTTGACGGCACTATGCCAACGTCACAATTATTTACTACTTCTCGTTGCTTTTTAGTTAAAAGAGAATAATAATCGCCGACACATGTTGCACATTTATCGGGGTCAATCTCATAGCATAATTCTTCCGAATCCGCCTGCCAAACTTTCGTGAAAAACCGCTGCCAGCACAGCGGCCAAAAATCATGCATAACCCAGATCGTCGGTAGCCCTACTTTTTGGGCAAGAGCTATTCCGTCAACCCCTATTAATTGATTGTTATGAAGCTGAACTATATCTACATCATATTGTTTAATAATTTCTTTGGTGACATCTTCCGTGTGCCCGGGCTTTAATTGCCAGAAATGCATTTTACCGCTTGCTTCAATTTGATGTTGAGATTCAGCCCCAACAAACATAAAGTGGACTTCATCAATATCTGGTCTGCGTACCAGCGCCTGCATCAACCATCTCTGTCTGTTTTCCGCCCCACCGGCGTGCATAAATGGATTTTGAACCAGAACTTTCATCGCATATCCCACTTATTTTCGTCTCTTAATGTGCTTTTTAATAATTCAGCGTATCCCTCTATATTTTTTCTATTGGGTTCATAAAAAACATCAAGTTCCTGCCAATATGCTTTAAAGTCGTTTTCACACATATCATCTGGGAAGAATTCCAACAGAAAGGAAGCTACCTCTCCTCCCGTAGTTGTCTGTAAAGCCACGAGATAGAGATCGATGAAGTCAGACATTTCTATTTCTATTTTCCGGCTCATATGTTATCCCTCATCCATTCGTCAAATTGTCTCACAACAATGCCCCAATCATAGACTTCCTGTGCTCTTTTGACTCCCATATTGCTACGATTTTTCATTTCATCTGGATTCTCTCTTAGCCATTTCATTTTTCCATATGCGTCTTCCACGTCCGCTAAAGCCCTGTCAACGCCTGCATTCCCAACCTCAAAGGTTTCCACCTTAACAGGTATTCCACACGTCCAATCTCCCTGAATTTCCCGGCAAGTTGTGTAATCCGTGGCAACGTTTACTGCTCCGCAAGCCATAGTTTCAAGTTGAGTCAACCCGAATCCCTCGCCCCCTGTTAAAAAGCAATGAATGTCGATACAGTTCATAACCTGTGCTAATTCCTCCTCTGGCACCCCATACATAAAGTTGGCCATCATATCTGGAGGCGGGAAAAAGACATCTTTTCCTATTTGCAAACCAAATCTTTTGCAGATAAAATCCAAGTCCCATCCTTCCTGATCTCTTCTATCCATCCACAACAGAAGGACAGAATCAGGATAGTCCTTTTTAAAGGGAAGAAATGATTTAATTGTTCTTGGGATCATCTTTCTTTTCTGATTTCTGTCAACCCGACCAACGACAAAGGCGTTTGACGGAATTCCCAATCGTTGCTTCATTTGTTGAACGGCGCTGGGATGTAGGGGCTTAAAGTTGGATGTTTTTACGCCGTGAGGCACGTGCCCCGTTTCCAGCCCTATAGATTTTACCATATCTGCGCCATACTGAGAAATACACACCCTGTGATTGATCTTTTTTAACATCATTGTCATCTGCTCGGTTATTGGATACCCATCGATAGGATACCACATAAGCCAGGGATATGGGAGTTCATTTTGTTTGAAGAGATCAAGTAACATCCAGAAATCAGCCAACGTGAGAAATATGTCCGGTTCAATTCTTGGAAGCCAATATTTCCAAGCGGCATCCCCGAACTTCTGCCCACCTACATTGGGATATAATTTAAAGCCCAGAATTTCATCATGAAATGAGGCTACCATTTGTTGCCCGAATGTCTGCCACCCTATATAATGAACGTCATGACCAACGCTATGAAGATATGTTGCCAAATTTCTTGATGCGGTGCCAAAGCCCGATATAGTATGCGGAGAATCAGAAAAAATTGCAATTTTCATATTACATCTTTATATATGACATTCTTCTATATAAAGATTTTGGTTTATTATAATAAAAAAAGGGGGGAATTATAGAGGATATTTTGGGCATTTAGCGCATTCTTCTCTGTACCACGCGGGAGCCATGCAATATGGAACTTTACATTCCCACGCCATTGTTGGCCCTTCAAGTTTTGATGAGTCTTTTGTTTCCAAAGCATCGCTGAGTTCAAATATTCTATCAAATACGTAGTCCAGGATTTTATCGTTCATTGGAACTTCAGCTATTACTAAATCATCTGCCAAGAACATTACTCTGCATCTGTGAACATCAAGCAATTCCTCGTTTTCATGTGCCATCGCTAAATAACACTGCACTTGTTCACTATAAATCTTTCCAGCCCCTTCTTTCTTTCTGTAGTAAACGTTCTTTGGCATTTTCAAGTCGTACAACACTTTTTCGTATTTTTCCTCATCGAGCCATACAAAGTCGAGCGTGCCGGTGAGGGTTTTTCCCTCCCTCTCTACTTTATATGTTTTCTGATTAACATCGAAAAGTGAGGACCACAATGCGTCAAACGTGCTACCACGATATATGTGCCAGCTACTTGAGACATGCATCTTTATATCATTTGGATGCATCCTTGCCAGATACGCTTTTCTCGGGCAGTAAAGAATTTCTGTGACATGATATACATTTTTTATATTAATTCTGTTTTGCAGCGACTTTAGCAGGTGTTCTTTTATTGGAGTAGGCATATGCTCGAACCCTACGTGTATCCCATCTGCCGTATCTTTAGCCCAATTTTCTTGAGACACGATTATTCATCAACCTTGGAGATCTTTGTAGATTCGATTTTTAGGTATCCCGCCTCGGCCATTACTTCTGTAAAAGCTTCGGGGTTTTCCGCTCCCTTGTTCTTGCAAAAACCATACCACGTTGGTTTGTCAATGCTTCCTAATTTGTCGATAACGTCCTTAAGCTGCATCTGTAACTGTTCCTCATCTACCTTTACCGCCTCTTCGGGAGTTGTGGGGACATATTCACCTTCAAGGAGTTCGGCTTCGTAAACACGATGCCCTCCCTGCCCGATATCGCCCCTCCAAACATTCCACTTGGTTCCTACCAAGACCGGCGCTGGTCCGTCTTTATAGTTCAACCCCTTGAGGATTGCGCCTTTTAATGTTGCACCCAACCATAGAGTGTATTCATCGCCAATTCGTGCTGGCAACTCTGGTTCGTCTCTCCTCTTACTTCTTGCAGAACCACCAAGATACGTGACTTTTACACGGGCTCTGATATCATCGACCTCTGTGCCGTCCCTCAGCGTCTTCTTTCCGAAGTTCTGAGTGGCCGGCTCTTCGATAATTTCAACCTGTGCTTTCACATCGCCCTGTATCTTTAGGCTCGCTGGGAAGTCTGTTCGTCTTGCTCCTGTAACCCATGAAGACATAGTAAATAATCTATGCCAATATCTTATATATAAACATTTCTATTACCATATTGCATATGTGTATATGGTTAAAATATAAGTTATTTTGCATTTTTCCTGGCCACTACAATTGCGCTGACATAGAATTTATTTTCTGCTAGGCGCCCGGCCCCAGAAACCGTAGTGGTATCTAAAATCTCAAAACCTACCCGTTCAAGTTTTTTCGTGAAATGATTCATATCTGTATAAGTACGAATATGTCCGTGTAATTCAAACTCGCCCCAGGGAGTTTCAATCTTGCGTGGAGGGGATGGATCAACATCATCGTTTAGCGGCACGCTGGCAAGAAGAATCCCATCCGTGCGAAGCGCGTTATAGAGTTTTTCAATAACTTCGTCTTCGGCGGGGATGTGTTCCAGCGTTTCCGTGCAGAGCACCATCTCATAGAACCATTCTGGCACGTAGCATTTTTGCAGATCGCCTAGATAGGCAACGTAGGGCATCCCCAAAAGATGATGAATATAAATGGTTGATGCCTGAAGCCCCCATAGATCAATGTCCACCCCGTGTACGATGAGCCCCCGTTTCGCCGCCTCTGCTCCGGATGCGCCGTAGCCTACCCCAGCATCTAATACCAAACCATATTTTGGGGCATATTTCTCCAGCAATGTTTTCTCGACATCAATTCTCCGCCGATCTATTTCTTTTCTTATCAATGTATAAATACCACTGATGAATTGATAATTTTTTCCGATATTCTCTATCATCACGTCCGTAACATCTTTCATTTTTAATTCACTTCTTGGTACTGCGATAATAATGATGTTTACACTTTGGGTTTGAGCAAATTATTGAGGTTCTGCCCTCTGCTTGATCCGCATCAATTTTGCCGATAGCCCCACACTTGGGACATTTCTCGAAGAATCCCGCCGCCATCATTTTTAATCACTTATTCAGTTAAACTTTGAATTTGTGACCACATTCTGGACACATAATATCTTTCATGCCAATTAGATATGTGCCTTCAGTTGTGTGCCAACCACTGCAGGCAAAATTTATCGACTGTCCGGGAGTCAATATTACGGGGTGCCCGCAATCCCGACAAAGACCGTGTTTTTCACAACAGTCCTTACAAACATGGGCGTAATATCGCCCACTATCATCCTCTGCCAGCGGATTCCCGCATTTCTTACACAATATTTCATTCATTTTTCTCAATCATCAAGTATGAGTTTTATGTGTTTTGTAAAAAATGTTTCCTCTTCCAAAATCGGATAGGGAAGACTTCCCCCCTCTGGGATTTCAAAAAAAGCATCGCTGCTGACCACCAGTTCCAACGCATCTATGGACGCATTATAACTAATATGTTCCAATTCCATGTCGTCTGGGAAACCGCAGAATTTTCTTGTTGTACCATCCTTCATGATCACAACATCAATCCCAGTTAATAAATCAATTATATCTCGTCTTGCTATTGGAATAATCATTAACCTATTTTTTTTCATGTCTTGTTCATCTACAGAAAAATGACATCGCTCCTATATAAATATTTTGGTGGGTTCGGAGGGATTTGAACCCCCGGCTCTCGGATTTCTTCAACCAAGTTTTAAAAGTCCGATACTCTATCCTTACTGAGTTACGAGCCCACAATCTTGATTTTGGCGGGCACGAAGGGATTTGAACCCTCGACTTGAAGATTGCTCCTAAGCCCTTCGCCTATTAAGAGTCTTCCACTCTGGCCTTACTGAGTTACGTGCCCGCTCCTCTTTTGGATGCCTTCCTCTTTTATGATACTTTATAACCAGGCGAAGGCGTTTTTTGGTGGTCCTTCGAAAGAGCATCCCACAGATATAACATCTTCCAAACTTCATTTTATTTGTCGCTTCTTCAACTCGATTGGCGCCCGGTGAAGGATTTGAACCTTCGTCGGCAATGATGTCCGAACCTCAGATTTCTTGCCGTCAGGGCTTCGATTCCAGTGTCACCCTGCTTGGGGATTCAAGTTTCACCCTGCGTTAGCAGTCTGGTGCCTTGCCGCTCGGCCAACCGGGCACGCATCCTTACAATATAAGGGGGATATATTTAAAGGTTATCTATTCTTCCTCTAGCATTCCCTTTGGATCGAAATCTATAATGCCAGCGTCTGTGGTCATGCAGAATGCTTCCTCAGAAAAGGGCGCCTTTGTCATATGCCTAAAGATTTGTATTCTTCTCAGATTTCTCCAACTTACTCCCTGTTCTTTTGCGGCTATCTTGTTTTGGTATCTCTTCATAAATGCAATATATTTATTGTTGTGAAGAACCGCCTTTCCACCAACGGGGATAGGATCGGCCCATTTATTTGTGTGATCTACAACGGCGTGAACAGTGTTCATAAAGACTATTTTGTATTCATCGATCAGGTCTTGCGCTCGCCCCAGCCAAACCTGCGTTGTCTTGGCTCGGGTTCTGTAGTTTATCTGGCCCCCCGTGAAGAAGCTTTCAAGTGGCATTGAAAGAGAATCATTGGCAACATAACCAATATTGCAAGCCTCTACTAACTGCCCAATTGGACTATCCCAGATGGACTTCATTCCGCCTGCTTCGATTGGTTCAATCACGCCGCTTTTAATTTTGAAAGATAGGGGCCTTCCAAAAAACGGCAATACTTGAATTATATGTCTAGCATCGTAGATATAAACCGTTGGATCTTTTGAAGTATATTCTTCGACCTTAAACTTCTTATAATCATATTTTGGCACCAGTTTGTCCGTCCCCGCTGCCTTGCCTTTCCCCCCGCCTGTCCCCTCTGCCCTAACTCGCCAGTCGATAAACTTCACTGGCACTTCAGCATCAAATCTTTTGGCGATTAATTCAATCCACTCGGGGGCAAAGCCCCCCTCGGTATCTATAATGAGTGAGCTTAAATCATGCTTTAATGCCATATCCACGGCAAATTGTCCATTCAGGTAACTTTTTCCTATTTCTGGCTCGGCGTAGAGACCAGAAATATGCCTTCCTCCTCTCAGACCGCCAAACAGCTTATTGTATCCCTCAAGGGACGTTTCATATATCATATCATCACTTACTATATTTTCTCCCCGCAGACCTTTAATCCACGGATTGATGTCAAACCCTTCGAATTCGGCGCTTCGGAGCAAAGCCATGATGTGGCTGCAGATAGTCTCGGCACCCTCAAATCCCTTGCAGTCGCAATAGAACGTGCCGTCTTTGGCAACCCACGGATTGTAGAGATAATCTTTTGAAGACGACATGACCAGCCCTGTAAGCTTGAATGTCCCAACGCGAAAATTGGCAACCCTGCCCATAATTTTGACGCTTCTCTTCCAGACTTTTTTGCTGACGAAATGCCGAATTCCATAGAGTTCCATCATGATTCTATCGAATTACGGTTATTTAAACATTGTGATTGAAATATTTACTCCTACCGTGAAACGATATTCCCGCGAAGACGACAGCAAACTATATAGATCTATATAGAACAACCACGTTCTCGCGGAAAAAAGGGATTACGGTAGGAGAATGTTTTTTTTTCGATAGATTTATAAGTTACAAAAATATAAGAGATTCGGGCGAGTGGTGTAATGGCTGCATATCAGATTGTGGCTCTGAAGGCGAGGGTTCGATTCTCTCCTCTGCCCGCTATTACTTTGATTTCATAAAACGATCCCATCTTTCATGCACTTTTGTCGGGCCCTTATAGATGCCCCATCTTTTTAAAGTTTCTGTATTTGCCGGCAACACGCCATTGTCCACGGCAGATCTTTGGTATTCTATTTGATATTGTACATAATCATACGCATAATCATTGGTCGTACTCTTAAAAAATTCGTGTATATCATCGTCCGAATAATCAGCAAAAATTGCGTCTAAAATATATGCCAATCTAACGTTGTGTGGAACCTTTTTATCTTTGCTCTCTATAACTGCATTAATAATGCAGGGCCTTATTCCGGTGTTTTTGAATTTTTTCCCCCGCCTGCTCTTTCTCTTTTCGTCTTTTAATGTTAACGCGTTAAATGTCTGCAACAAAAAAGACGGATCCAGGGGGTTGTTAATGAAATCATCAAGATTGGGGATATAGGGCTCTCTTTCCATAGTCAGAGGAATAACCTGATTTCCACTCTTTTGATGAAACGAAAACGGAACCCTTGCCATGCTATTTAAGCTGGTTGGATGTCTGTCAAAATCTGGATATTCGTCTGCATTTTCCATTATATCAAATAACAATGCTTTGTAAAAATTCTTGGCAAAAAGTTCCTGATCCGGAGAAAATTCAAAGGGAACATCTCGGGCATAAACCCAGCAATGAAAGCCTCTATTTCCCGAATAAAGCAAAAGAAGCATTCCGCCGTGCTCTGTAACTTTAAACGCCAGTTTAATTGCCTGATCCCAAACGCCGTCCAGCAATGGGGAATCGTAGGCAAATTTTTCGGCTTCAATTTTTGTGTCAAATTCCCAAAAAAGCCTCTCTATTTTAAGGCGTGGCGCAACTGAATGAAAAGCCGGCATGCCTTCCAAAAAAGATTCCTTAATATATTGTTTATATCCCTCTAAGTCCTCTGGATGATGATAAAAACGGTATTGACCCCATTGAAATTCGCCATTTTGAAACCATTTTGAGAGAAAAAATTCAACCTCGGGATCATCCAAGCTGAACATAGCACAATTTAATTGATCAAATAAATATAAAAAGGTTTTGGTTAGTCCGTAAATCGGAGCGTGATGGGGACAGGCTGTTGGAAAAGACATTGAGCGGACTGTTCTTCTATTTCGCTGCTCCAAATACTAATCATCCAACACTCTCTAAATCGCATCTCGGTGTCTTCTAAGTGAACCAGGCCTCGATTATAAACAAATTTTTCATTAACTCTAACATACGAGGCTTCAGCAATATCACGAACAAATCTACAAATAGAGGCAATGCTGACCCCCGACCACGCCAATAATTCGTTTATTACTTGTCGATCTTCCTCAAGTCTCGGTTCTCTAAGAGGCATTCTACATATATTTAGTTTTACCTATATATAAAGTTTTCTAAAAAAACTATTTTTGGAGGGACATTTCTTGCTGTTTTGCCTTTTCTTCTCCTTCCCGCCACAGTGTTGCCAAATATTTTGCATTCACTTTAAACTTAAAGTCAATCTCTCTCTCTTCAAAGTATTCGTTGGCTTCTTTTATCATATTCATATATAATTCCTCAAGCAGATCTGGGTTGCTTAAATCTTTATATCCCGAAAGATGCATCAATATTTCATCCGGGTCCATTAGCATTCGAAACGCTTTGGATTTTTCAATCTTTTCTTCATGCACAAACCCCATGTTCACCAATGGTTTGAAATATTCTAAAATCGTTCTTCTTGATTTGCCCCCCATCTTAATAGCAATTTCAAACTGCATTTTTAAATCAATTAACGTTCCGCTGTCTTCAGCACGAGGGGGCCTTACCTCCATATTTTTCAATATCTGCAGTAGTTCGTAAACGCGTCCTTCTGTTTCCTTTGCCATGTAAATCAAGGTTTGGCGTGCTATTCGTAAAATTTGTAACGTTCTTTCTGGGGTCATTATAAAGAGAAGCTCGCCATTAATACTTTTTGTCGGCAGATTAGAATAATTTAGCAGCCCAAACATCTCAATCAAAAGCTTGATTTTGTCGTAATCGCCTCTAATTCTCAATTTAGTTTTATCTAAAATATGATAAATGCTGCCATAAAATGGCACTAAAATTTTAGCATTTTGGCGCTCCTCTAAAAGTTCCACTGTGGCCTTCAAAATCCATCTTGATCTCTCCATATCTGTCTGCTCCCTTATGCCCAACATGATATCATTTAACTGATTTAGATATTTCACCTTAAATCTTTCAATCTCAAACGATTGTTTTATCGATGCATCTGGTGAAAAAATAAAATATCGCCTTACAAATTGGTCATCAATCTCCCCCATCGTTCTGGTAGAACTTGTGAAGACAGTTATGGGTTCTGTATGAACGGTTATTGTTTTAAATCTGCCTGTGTCATCATCTCTTACGGTATAGGTTGTTGTCAATCCCCCGTCATCTACCGACAGCATTTTAATGCTGGCGTTTCCTTGCGTGTCATTTTCTCTGTCAATATTCCCCAACTCCTTTAGAAACAAAATATGTTTTGCCCTTTGTTGATCTGCTGGCACTGGATTCCCTTCGTCATCAATTCTGCCCGCCAACTGTTCCCCCAGATAATTTAATGCTCTTTTTGTCAGGTGTGAGACGGTGTGACTATAAAAAAACGAAGCAATATTTCTAATAATCCACGTTTTTCCAGCCCCCGCTTCATGTAATGCTACAAGAATGGTCTTCTTGCTGGTATCTTCGCATATGCCGGTTAGACCCAAAACGAATACCAAAAGCTTGTTTTCATCTTCTCCGGCTATGATATTGTCCAAATGTTTTTTAACTTCTAATACTGGATCATCAGATGCCAATATTCTCTCGGCTTCCTCCAATACTGAATCCTTATGTTTTAAATATTCTTCTTCATCTATTATTGAATCCTGTATGGCGGCGCCCTGCCCATATTCCGTGCCAAGCCACGCATTTTGAACCTGCCCGCAAATCTCTCTAATTTTCTGTGCCGTTTTATGCATAAGCCTTTCCCCCGTTTCGGTTGGATCATCACAGTTGTCTACCAGTTCCATGATGTCGAGAACTAACCCGCATTTCTTGCTTACTAACCGTCGGGATAAATCTACAATTTTGGCCTCTTCATATCCTCCAATTATATTCCCCTGGGATTGTAAATTAACATAGCATTTTTTATTGCTAATTCGTTCAAATCTTAAGAAATACGTGATATGGGCATCGCCGATGGAATCGAGAGACTGCGGAGGGTTAATCCCCGCCAAAACAACATTTCCTTTAATATCTATGTTTGCGCTCATAGTTACGATCTCTATGCTGTGCTCCACTATTTAAAGTTTTCTTTTCCGCTTCTTTTGTAAAATAAGGCAGGTTTAGCGTCTTTTCCTTATTGTGAAATAGGGTTCAAAGCTCCCGGCCTGAGCGGCCGACCACGAGTGCATCAGCGCGTCCACTAGGTGGTCCCGATCAATCACGGAATCAAAGGTATATAATCCCGACGCTCTGAGCTTCCCGATATAGGCGTTCAATTCAAATAGAAGCTCCGTCGCAATGATATCATCAACATCGTTGTTGATCCAGAGCAATTCTTCAGCGAATGCGTCGTCAAGCCCCTTCACGGCGGGGCTTCCCAGAATCATTTCATTTTTGTTTTTGGTTTTTACTTTGAGGCCCCGACAGGGTAATTCATAGTTTATCATTCTATTTAACAATTCATCTCCGAAGCCGCCAGTGGCGTCAATGGAATAAAGTCTGCTCGGAAATCGCGGATGAATGTTAACATTGATGTCTGCTGCAATTTCAGTTTGCGTTTTCCGTTCCCAAGTTTTTCCATATATCACCCTAAAGGGCACATCTACATCTTTTCTAATTCCGTCTTCCGTCAATATTCGCGCAACAGAATTGAACTGCTCAATAACTATAAGCACCGTTGGATCGTTGACTTTTCCACAATCAATCCCTCCGTAGCACGGTTTTATTGATCGGGTCGGCATTTTTCGAAGGGTAAATACCGGAATCCTGATGAATACCTGATCTGCTGTTCCGGCCCACATGCATTCGTATTCCCTCTTGTATCTCATTTCCCCGAGCCCACGTCTTTCGGCATCTAATTTTTCTTTAGTCAGCCGGGGGCATTCGACTGAAGGAATTATATAGGACTTAACACGGGGTATTTCTTCTTTAAGCATCTGTATGTCATAACCACTTTTAAGTTTTCTCCGCCATTCATTCGCCCTATTTCCGTCGGCCCAGCGTCTGTAAAAATAAGAGCCTATCGACCCCGCCGTGGATAGCGTAATCACGGGACCGCCCGTATTGGCAACGGTTGGAGTAATGGATGGGAACATCCTGTCATAAATAAAGGCTGCCTCATCTATAATCAAAAGATCGGCCTTTTGTCCCCTCACATTGTAGGCGTCGGGGACGGTACAGCCAAAGGACGTAATTTTGCTTCCATTATTCCATCGCAGATTTCTAGCGCTTTGGCCTTCAATGAACATATCATATAGTCCCAGCTTTTTAAAACGTGACATAAATATTTTAGCATAATTTAGCGGGATTTGAGACTGATCTAGGTTGAAAGCCACAATTACAACATGTTTTTCATCATTCATCGAGCAGAACCATGCGGCTAACGTCCCCGTAGTCCATGACATACCAATCTGCCGCCCCTTTAAGATGCAAAGTTCATTATAGAGACCGCTAGCCAAGTCCGTCATTATTTCTTTTTGGTATGGAAAGGGATATGGCTCTTCTTGCGTTGCAAAAAATCGTTCATAGAAGTAAACCGGATCGTCCTTCAATCTCCGAAAATCTTCCCGTTGTCCAGGGCTTAGATCCATTATAAGCAAACTAAGGTAAACCTACTATTTAAAGATTGCTATAAAATTATGTCATTTAAATCTGCTATCAACATTTGATGCTTCTCTGACCATTCTGCTTTAAATCGTTTTCGCGGAATATCTGAAGGAATTACTCGGCTCCTTATGCCATTTCTTATGCTGTAATTATAACCTTCTTCTGATGGTTCTAGCCCCAATAACTGGTTCTTCAAATCATAAAACATTTTGACTTTAGAAGGGGGTAGAAAAAAATGATGGAAGTTCGGGGACACGGTTATGCCCTCTTTTTGCAGCTTTATCCAGCTTCCCGGAAATGATTTCGTTTCTAAGTGAGACATGTTTTATGCACGCCGAAGGGGTTCGTGTCATTATAGATGTTTCGCCAATCTTGCACACCCTCTTTTGCTCCAAAAACTACACCGCCCCTGGTAAGATAGTCTTTATAATCTTGGGCAATATCTGTGACATCTACTTTATTTTTAGTAGAATACAGCCTTAACAAGGGGGCGCCTACAACGGTTAAGGGATAGCTTCGTGCCTCAGCATAACTGGCATCTTTCATGAAACAGCCAGTTGAGACGAGCCATTGTCGTCGGGTAAGCATTCTTGCATCTCCTTCATTTACGTCCATCTCTCGGAATGTTCGCTGCTCGAAGCCCAAATGATGTGTATGACCTTGGGCTATTATGGATGCCATATTTTGGAAGCCCGCCCGTCTTAATTGAATGGTTTTATTTACTACTGCTCCCGTTTTGCTATGATGAGCATAGAGACCATAGATTTTATCCCCCGCCTTTAATGCTATATAGACTCCTCTCTGTGGATCCGCCACATAGCAGTTTTCAGAAACCCCTATTTCGTTTGCTATTCCTCGCAAAAGTCGCTTGGAATCTGTATATTTAGCATGTCGTTCCTCGTGATTTCCCCAGAGTATAAAGAAAATTCTATCAGCCAAGGGTTTAAATTTCTTTACAAAGACATCAATCTGATCGTCAACGTTCATAACTTCATCTTTGACAAAGAACGATTTGCTCGCGTATTCAATATAATCCCCCATCAATCCAATTTTGATATGGGGACGATCTGCAAGAAATTTTAAATGAGCATTGAAGGGGTTTCCCGTGTGTGAACTATGGCCTATGTGAAAATCTCCCATAAGCATCACTTCACCATACATATCAATCCTGTGTTCAAGAATGGTATCGAGATATTCAACTGATCGAGAAACTTTGATTAGAGGAAGTTCAACTTCAATCATGCGTTCCCAATCTATATCTAAAAGAACGCCGGATATGTTGCTTGGTATTTTCATATGATCACAATACAGTATTTCCAATATAAAAAGGTTATGTTTTCTGCTTTAGCCACGCGTCGATCATAGTCGTGCCGTCTTTAATCATTTCAATCTTCATAATTTCCCTTTCAGTGAGCACCAATTCTAAGAAGGGCTTAATGTTTTTCCATATTCTCCTTTTCCAATAATATTCTAATGCCTTTCTTGTCGGCCTGCGCGGGAGCAATTCGATGGCTTCCTCTGGTAGCAGCGTGTCGTCCACGGGTTCTGGAACTCCTTTGCCCCCTTTAACGTCCACAATGATAAAGGCAACCTTTTCCCCAATCCTTACCTTTTGCCCCCGCTCTACCAGCATTCTTGCCGCCCTTACTGCAGCCGTCACGTTCTTATATTGATCGAGAGGCTTCTTTACTCCTATTCTCAAGATTAATTCGTGATCATGTTCATTATCGAAAAACCCTATTATTGCCTTTCTCCACATCGGATATAACGCTTTTGGATCATCCAGCAGTGTTTGAAGTGTTTTTTTCTGATATTTTTTCAAAAATTCACATCTGTCTGATCTTACTAATGGAAGCCCCTTCGTGCATTCATACCATGTTAAGTTTCCGTCCGTATCCCTCTGCCATCCAGTATCCTCATCCCATATCACTCTGGAATAATAATTTTTCTTGGCCTTGCCGAAAACCGCCCTATCAAATATTTTCTCTAGCTTGATTCCAATCCCGGCTTCAAACTCCTTCTCATATAGCCCCTCCAATTTTTGTATATACATATCCCCGAATTCTATCAGCATTATCAGATCCTCATCTGTCAAATTTCGATATGTTTTTTCCGAGTTTATTAGCTTTAAGGGGGCCTGGAAAACTCCATCGGTATCCCCATATATTACGTTAACATCTTTGTCATCATTAAAAAGATTTCTTGTCTTTACCAACGCTGTTCTTGCTATATATGTAATCATTCCGGCAAATTTTTCTTCCGGTTTGTTGGGCACGCGACAATCAATTTCTAAATTTTCCAAATTTGCACCATCCTCAACGATTAACATCATTTCATCTGGGATCTTCTTCAAAACTGTCCATCTGCTGCTGGACATCGTTAACACACCATAGCACGCTAGAAGAATGACTTTGGCGGCCTTCTGCTGCTGATCATACATTTCATATTCCGAGGATCCATGTGGGTGCTTTTTTCTCTGTTCCTTGAGATAATTTCTTCTTTGCTCCATTTGATGTAGAATTGCTGGAAAAATTGGCAATCTCCCCCGCCCTTCGACATCTATACCATATACTGATCCGAAGACTTTTGCAAACTCCACGTATTCTTCTATGCCATTTTCTGTAAACGTTCCGTCCCATTTATCATATGTTATTGGATCTAATAGATAGGATTGAATAATTCGATTATAGAGGCTGGTAAAGTCAAACAAATAGACAAATGCATGTATCCCTCGTTTTGGCGGGAAGACCACCGCTCCCTTTATTCCTTTCTTCTTGCCGACATATGGTTTTGTCGATGAGATGACCCATTTTTTATTACATCGGTTGGCATAACGCAACGCCAGCGTATCAACTATATGGGAATTATATACCGTAAAATCAATGAACAGCCCTATCTCATCAGCCACGTCAGAATATAGTTTGATTACCTCCATCGCATTCTCCATTACATATAGAGCATATGCATGAGACAAGTTAATCTCTTTTAATCTTTCTGGATTGTTTTTCCATAATTTATAATATGGCGGGGTTCTCTCAATTCTCTCATGTTTCAATATCCCCAAACGCTCTAATTTTCCTCGGAATTTATCCAAAGTTAGTTTATACGCAATCTGCAATTGTTCATAATATGTTTTTTGATGGTACAATTTGTAAAATTCAGCTAAATCCACCCATCTAAAAATTCTCCATTCAAGCCATATATCTAACTTTTTACAACTACCTGTAAGCTTTTTTGCTTCAAAATCTTTATTCCAGACAACGAGATAGTCAAATTCTTTTGCGTATTCAAAAAATTCCGTGAACATTGTGGATTCTGCTTTTTCCCCAAACTGCCATGTGAAAAAATTTTCATTTCCCTCTTCATCCACGGTGCCTATACAAAGACAGGCGCTTTCCCCCGGCACTTCTGGGAACCCCGCCGAGTCGTCGAATTCTGTATCAATAAATAAAAGCTTGGGGGCTGGAAGAGGGCCATTATACGGGGATATTTTTCCCCCATCAATCCTGATCCCAGCGCCAAGTCCAAGATCTATTCTTAATCTACGAATGTACGGTATGTCGGCTTCATATAGTTCAATTCCCGATCTCTCCCTAAACCACCGTTTGAGGCTTCCAACCCTCCAAGGTTCCCACATGTCTACCCTACATGCTTTCCCCTCGCCGATGCCCAGTTCTAAATTGGTTGGCACAATATGGAAGTTACTATCATCTAACTCTGTCAAGCGAAGTTTCTCTCCAACAATGGATGCGTCTTCCTCCCTGCAATAGAAATATGGTCTTATTGGCGACGGGATTGGTTCGGGAAATACCTTCTTGCCTTCTGGAGTTCTGATGGCGAAAAAGAGTTTGGGCATTGATGTTTTTTGGGATCTATAAAACGCACTCACTATTCGACCTTCAACGGGCATCGTTATCACTTTTAATATAAACGAGTGCTATAAAAAGATTGTGGTTATTCGACGGGGCTATTAAATATCTCGAAATCCCCAGTTTTCAGCTTCTCAAGTATTGTTTCTTTATCAATGCTTCCAACATTCATCTCAATCCAGCTAGTCATTACCTGTGACGGAATGTGAAGGTCGTCCCCGGCGTAAAGATGGCCGTCTATCTCGCCCTTGAAATTAACGAAGCCGTTGTTGTATATTTCGACCCCATCCAAGCCGTATTTAGTGCAGATATCTTGGCAGTCAAAGGGATTAAGCCCACTAAAATTGGGGTGGGCGATGTATGAAACTCTTGCTGTGTCAAGACAATCTTTGATAGTTTCGTGTTTTATCGGCTCCAGACAGATTATGTGAATCCGTGGGAAAGTAACTTCAACCCCTCGAAGAATTAACAAGTCCTCTACTTTGTTCTCCCTAATGTGAATTGGATGAGGAACCGTATAGGCATTGTGATCGGTTATAGCAACCACATCATACCCTTCATCACTGAGGTATCGGAGTAATCCGCCGACGGTGAAATAGCCGTCGCTCATCTGGCTGTGATTATGTAGCCCAACCTTGATTCGCATGATTGTTCAACTATATAGTTTAAAAATGCTATTTAAAAGTTTTGGTCTTCCTGACAGGAATCGAACCTGCACCTCCGGGGCTACAACCCATTGCTCTGCCGTTAAGCTACAGGAAGTGATAGCGGGAGGCGGATTTGAACCGCCGACCTACAGGGATCTCCGGGGCCACCAGCACACGAATTAAGATTTCCCACCCGTATACCCGACCTTCTTCCCCTAGATCTTAATTCTTGTCTCGTCCTTGCGGATACAAGCACCCCTCATGAGCCTGTCGCGCTACTGACTGCGCCATCCCGCTAAACGTTATATCTGATGTGGACTTATATAAGAGTTTTGGTGGCTGGCGTAAGGGGAATCGAACCCCCGTTGGCTAGCTTAGAAGGCTAGTGCATCTCCGCTATGCTATACGCCATTGAAGCGTGCGCCCGGAGGGAATCGGACCCTCTCGAAGGGCTCTCTTCTTCTTTCGAAATGGAAGGCCCACATGCGACCACTACATCACGGACGCTCATCTAATACGTACTTCTTGTACGTAACTACTCAATATATCTTGGTAGAATTTAAGGTTTTCTATTGCCTTCATGGGAAATTGTGGATTTAAGACGTTTTCCAATCTTGCTTTTTGAAAAATAAATAATTTTGCTCCCTCAACCATTTTTCCAATGTTGTATATGTTTTTTTCATTCAGGAATGGATATACTGCCGTGCATCTGAATTCATAATCTTTTCCTGATTCCATGATGCTTTTTATGCTTTTTTGGATATCTTTGAACATTTCATCGTCGGCTCCGCATATACTGTATCCCGAAAAGTCTGATTTCACGTCCATCGCAATATAGTCTACAACAGACAGGATTCGAACAATCATATCGGGATTTGTGCCATTGGTATCCACTTTGGTAAGAAGACCCAGCCCTTTAATTTGGGTCAAAGCATCTGACAAATCTGATTGCAGTGTAGGCTCGCCCCCCGTGATGACGGCGGCATCTATAAATAGTTGGTGCTTCTCTAAAGACTCTATAAGATTCGATTGCCCTATATAGTCTGTGTCAGGTTCCAATAGTCTCCAATTGAAGCAATACGGGCAATGAAGGTTACACCCCTCTACAAAAATGACGCTTGCTATCTCGTCCGGGTAATCGAGAAGGGATATCGGCTCAATTTTTCGAATATTCATTGTAATGTGGACACGGGCGGGAATCGGACCCGCGACCTCCTCCTTTCTTGCCTCTTCGCCCCCGTCCTCGCGGTTCGGGGCATCTCAAAGAGACCCGTGAACACGAGACCTGAGATCCTGAAACTTGAGACCCAATATCAAGAGGATGCAAGGGAGGCATTCTACCACTGAACTACCGGCCCATTACCTCTTTGACAAAGTTATATATAAAAGTTTTGATATGGCGCCCTGTGCGGGAATCGAACCCGCTTCGCTTACGTGACAGGCAAGCATCATACCGGCAGACCCACAGGGCAGCATAATTATAATATAAACTCTGATTATTTAAACGTTTTGGCTGAACTCGTCAAAGATTTCTCGGACATCTCTGGTTTCCATATCAACGTAGAAAAGCCTCTCCCCCCGAGCGTCCGTGAAAACTCCAACGTGCTTAACATCATGTGTTGCTGGCTTGCCGTATTCCGCCACAAACGTCGTTCTTTTCCCATCCCAGACTAGATCCACATCGACAAGATCTCCATCTTCCCTTATTGCATAGTGGGCTACTTCGCCCCCGTCCAACTCAGATATTATTAGCTTCATTTCTTCGCCCTCAAACGTTCGGATCCCAATTTCTTGCCTTTTTCCAATTTTGGAAATTGCCGATATCGATGAACATATTCTTATCATGATATGCCACAAGCCTATTGCCATTTTGCATCATAGCTGGAAACACGTCGGTTACAACATCTGTATATGGGTGGCAATATGCCGTATAAAATTCAATGTCATGAACGTAAAAAATGGGGAGAATCCCCCCAACATTAAAGTCGCGTGTTTGCATCCCACAAAGCTCGGATATTTTAGGCTTTTCTTTTATGGTAATAATGTCTCCCCCGCTATCTTCAACATACCCAACCGGGATTCTAATTTCATCGTTGACAACTATGGAGACATCGGCACACATGCTCTTATGTTTTTCCATTAGATGACCCAAATTTGTAGTACAAAGTGTGTCTCCATAGTAAATAATTGTTGGAGTCTTGATTAATTTTTTATTATAAGCTGACCATAGCTCCCCCCCTGTTCCCAGCGGCTCATCTGAAAAGGAATATTTAATATTAACACCGTATTGGCTTCCGTCTCTTAAAAAATTAACGACCTGTTTTCCTTTTTTATTATTCAGGCAAAAAACAAAATCTGTAATCCCGTATTTTTTGCAGTGCTTAATAATATGAAGAGCGAGGGGCTCGTCATTCTTTCCCACTGGCATCATAATTTTGGGGAATACATCCGTAATTGGAAATAGGCGACTGCCTGCGCCGGCCGCAACGACAACTGCCTGCACCATAGTGCTCACTCAGTCTTTTCGGGCTTTTCTTGCGTTTTCTTTCTCTTCCGGGGCTTCTTGGCTTCTAATTTTGCAATACGCTTCTCTAAGGCATCCTGCTTTTTGATTAGTTCCTCAATTTTGCCATTTAGAAAAGCTGAAACTCGGGAAAACTCCTTTTTTGTGCCACGACGAACTCTTATTGGACTAGACATGTATAATTATAAAATGTCCACATCTTATATATAAAGATTCCGATTATTATCAATACTAAAATCAAAACTTTTAATAGTCACAGTATTGTATTTAAATATAGGATGAAAAGAAACCCGAGAAAGAAAATACCTGAACATAAATTCTGCGTTCATATCCATCCAGACGATCATCCAACAAGACCTGGAGAAAGATGCGGATCAATTAAGCTGAAAACCAGCGTATTCTGTTATTTTCATCAGCCTAACCAGGAGAAAGTGCGGCGACAATTGGCTGAAGCAAGAGATGTAAGAACACACCCGCCAAATGAGAAGCACGGTTACTATAGCAAGACGCACAGGGAATGTGACAGATGCGGGGTTGCCAAAGCCTGTGATTTTTATGAGCAGGGGAAGAAAGTCTGCGATTTCGAGGTAAAGAAAGACATCGATCTATCCTCTCTGCAAAGTATTCAAAATTTCGCCGAAGAATTAGCCAAAACAGAATATCAACGATATCAAAAATTAGCACCCTTCTTCAGCCAAGATTTCGAAAACACGGAACTATTTGAAGTGTCCTCAAGAACTGCTAAAAGATTGATGAGCCTGTTAAAAGATTTCGCCAGCATCAAAGACACCTATGAAAAAAGAGGTGGGGGTTTAGATTGGAAAGACGTTTTAAGGAAGAATTCCTAAGCGGTAGTCGAAGATCTGCTGCAACGTCCTGTTCATCAGAAGCGCATCAACGAAGTCAACTCTCCTTTTTTCCTTTTTTATATGATCTCTTGTGTTTTTGCCCTCTTTAATTATCTTCGGAATATAGACAATAAACGTGATCAAGAGAAAACCGTCTTTTTGAGTGAGAATCACTTTTCCCGGATAGTCGTCTCCAAGGTTTCCACTCCCATTTTTTACCGCTTCCCAGACTTCCGCCTCGGTCATGACTTCAATTGCCACGCTCTCGCCATTAGATTGTATGACTTTCATAGTTCTTCATCCTCAATTTCAATCCCGCAATCTTCGGGGGTTATACTGTCACCGATGAAAACGGCGATCCCTCTGAATTCATCATCAATTATGATATTTGCGGAGATGATCGTATTAAGCATGCCCTCATGCTCCATAACTTCTGTCATAAGTACCGTTTCTGTTGAAGCCAGTTGAGCTGTATATTTAACCGATAGGGTATCATCTTTTTCAAGGCAAATTGGCTTTACATCGTGAACTTGGCGCAGTTTCAAAACCATTAATCCTCAGCCTCCCCCCTCCGCGGAAGCGTCTCTTTCAGAAGCGCCCTCGCGCGGCTTAACCGAGCTATCGACACCTCCATCACATAAAAGTCTACATCGTTGATAGTGCGACGTATTCCAGCAAAGCCAGACTCATAAGTTCCTGGCAGGGAGAGATTCTCCAGTATGTCCAACGTCTCTCGAATTTTTTTCTCAGTATCCTCGGCTTCCTCCCAAGCTTCGTCGTCCCCATCCGACATATCATAGAAGCAGTCGCGACAGTAGAGATCAAACGAGTGTGTGGTCCCATCGTAGAATAAGGCGACAAGGCACATCTTCCCAAGTGGGAAAGCTTCACCACACTCAATACAGGTTCCCTGCTCTCCTTCGATATAGTGACCTACTATTCTTGGGACAAGCCGAGGGGTTGTTTCACAGCTCATTGCCCTTCACTTTCCTCCTCCTTCTCACGAAGAGTGAAAGACCAGACGTAGGTTTTTTCCTCAGAATCAATTTCGCCCTGTGCCTGTATGATGCCCGTCTTCGACACCCCGAACAGCATTCCAAAAACGGCTGTTAATATCTCTTCCATTTTAACTCGTGTCATACAGGCTTTTTTATAATATTTAAAGGTTTCGGTATGGGCGTTCGGCGCAATTACACGGGCAACGTCTTATGTTCTTTGTAGACTTCCAATACAGCCTGCACACATTCTTCCATGTCAATAAAGTGTTTGCGTTCATATTCTAAATCTATCTTTATTTTCTGGAGGACTTTTCTAGACTCTATGCTTATCGCAATTGTAGTTTTCATATATATTCTATAAAATGTAAGGTTTAGTTGCTAATAAATCTTTTGGTCGCTGTTTCCCGTCATTTCCTTCGCATTGCTCGTGCTCTAACGCCGACGGGACACACATACAAGGCGGAGCAATCAGAACACTGCTCCATGCTGTAGGTGATGGCCTTTAGTTTGTATAGGCGCCTAATTCTATCACATGTCCGTTGTCTATTCACTTAGCCCCACCTTTAATGGTTTTGTGGAAATCGCCTCAAGCTCCTTAATAAGCTGTGAGATCTTTATCCTCGTGGTTTCATATTTTTCATCCACGAAGGTCAGTTTATGCATAATATGTCTCTCCTGGCTGTTGAGCGCTATCACTATTTCAAACATTTAATCACCGACATTATATAAAAAAGATATCCCATATTTAAAGATTATGGTGTGGAACCTAGTCCCAGCGGGATTCGAACCCAGCGCCGCCGGGTCCAAAGCCCGACATACTTCCATTATACTATGGGACTATCTTTATCGGGGACTCTTAGACTTATAAATGCACCGTTTTCGTATCCTTCAATCACAATGCCGGTTTCAACCAGTTTCATTTCGGAACCGTCCTCGAAGATGTCTCCATCCTCCTTGTCTTCTCTTAAAACCCAATAGGGAATTCTCTTTAACTCGGACATTTATAAAAAAATAAGGCGGGAGATATATAAAGTTTTCGGTCGGAAGTTTACCCTATCTTCAGATGCCCTTTTTCCCGCAACCACTGGACCTGGTTCCGAGTATACCTGAAGAGGATGTCTCCCTTCTCCTCGTACTCGAAGTCCCAAGGAGAGATGAGGACCACATCGCCCTCCCTGACCCAGTTCCTCTTCTTCATCTTGCCGCGGATCCGGCACACTCTCTTGTGTCCGTCCTGACAAATGACCCTCATACGCGTAGCTCCGAGGTTCTTATCGACGATTCCCAGTATGTCGTTCTTGTTGGGCATGAGCATTCGCTTCCGGATGTCGCCCTCAGACTTGATTAATTTTTTACCCATCTTCGCTCTCTCTTAAATTCAATTATAAAAAAATGGGGTGGGAATATATAAGGTTTTCGATCTAAACTATAATTTTTCCCTTCTGATATTTCACTGAAAAATCATGGCTGCACTTACGACACGAGCGCCCTTCGGTGGTAATGTTGTCATCATGGTGTTGCAGGTTTCCCTCTTCATCTGTCCAAGACCAAGTGCCCATTAAGGTTCTTGTTGTCAGTCCTATATTATGGGATAGACTTCCACATTCCGGACATTTAGGTTTCATCATTATTTTCACTGTATCGATATTCGTAAGTTATTGCTTGCGGACCATTTTCCCAAGTTGGTGTTGCTGGCGAAATCGTAATCGTATGGGGCCAAATAGTTGGCCACGGAACAGGAAGGATGGGAGGATAGTATGCGGGTTCATCCGAAACCTCAACCCAGCCTCTGCCGTTGCAACCGTGACATTTCTCTTCTGCAGCTGTAGAATACTTGTCTGCCGGTAATATACCTTTGCCCAGGCATACGGGGCAGATTTGTGCATGTGCCATCTTATCACCTTTCATACATAGACTTGAATTTCTTGGGATTTGTCCTTTGCCCTTCTGCGGTCAGCGTATACGCCGGGGAGCCGTTCTCCCGGATTACCTTCTGAACCAGTCCAAGATTTCTGCCATCTTTAAGTCCACCACTTACGGTCCTTGAGGACATCCCCGTTGATTCCTCTATTTCACCGAACGTCTTGGCGCCTTCGATCATTGCGCTCATAACATTGTAGCCTCTAGGCTTTGTCATGTGAAGAACAGTGTCAGAATATCTTTTGCTATCAAGAGTCAAAGGAACTGTCAGAGTCCGTCCTTCAGTTTGAGTGTCCCAAATTGTCGGTTCTGGGGCAAGCCAAGTTCTCGTGGTAAAATCTCTTCCAGTGATGCGTTTGGATCGCTTTAGCTTTCTACTTGCCAGCAAGTGAACTAAGCCATCGTCCAGCATCGTAAAGTCTCCGGCGATTTCATCATGCATAATCTGATATGTTTCGCTGTCTCCGGACGAGTAGATTTCCTCACTGTCCGCGTTTTGAAGCCTCTGAAGGAACGCGAAGACGTGCTCCTTCACCTTGTCCATGTTAATATCATAGATTTCGGGCATAGCGTTCGTCAGAATTTCCTCATAACTACGCACAACCGCTTGCGATACTGCCATCCAAGAGTCTGGATGATCGAAGATCTCCATGCCAGCGACGCCTCCCAGATCGACTATGATAAGTCCAATCTGTCGGATATGGTCGGCCGGGATGTTCTTCAAAGCCTCGTCAATTCTCTTGGTATCGACTTCCATATAATCTGCCAGGTTATCTCTACGGATGTCCATATAATTAGAACTAACTACGCCAGTAGTTATGCTGGAGGCATCTAGGGCGTAGGCACTATAGTCTGTTGCGGCTCTCCACGTTTCGCCCTGTCCTGCTTTTAGATTTACAGTAACATTGTGCGGAGCATAATTGCCCATAGCAAACATTGTTGCCCCGCTGCGAATTCCCTTAGATGCATAGATGCATCGGATGTCAGCCAGGGTTTCAGCATTCGGTTGAACCAAAATACTTGCCTGCAGCGCCCTGCTTTGCGTTCCCCCCTTCAGCATAGTTCCCTGCCTGAAGAAGGTATATTCGCTGGTGTTGTTCTTAATTTTCAGTCTGCTGATTGCTCCGGTGTCAATGAATTCAACGTCTCCCTTTTCTAGTTCTGTGTTTATCTTATAACCCCTTGATGTCGGGGTTTCCTTTACAAGAACGGGTACGGCGACGCCTTGCATATCATCGCTGAGTTTCCAAGGTTCGCCAAGTTCTATCGGAAATATTTCGAGTTTCATTCCGATCTGTAAAGCGTGCTTTCCCCTATATAAAGGTTGTGGTTTGGTAGCCCCTGGCGGGATTGAACCGCCGATCTTTCGATTTCTGACAGATGTTATCAGTCGAACGCTGTACCACTTAGCCAAGGGGCTTCGATAGAGCCTCTGGAGAGATTTGAACTCTCGACCATCTGCTTACAAGGCAGACGCACTGCCACTATGCTACAGAGGCATAAAAAAATAGGAGGGTATTCTCTGTATTTAACCTTTCGGTTTTTTCTTAGACGATAGGTCTCTTCTTCAACTGTTCCTTGAGTTTGTCAGATACGGCGTCAACTAGTTTCTCGGTCTCTGGTTTCGGATGGTAGCTTACCACGAAGCGAGGACCGTCGCCACAAAAGGCGCACTCGTCAGTTGCATCTTGGTTCTCCATGACCTTGACCGTTACAGCTCCGTTCTCAGCGTTCGGAGCATATGCCCAGATCATAGGTGCTAAATCAACCCTACAAACTTTTGCACTCGTTCCCATTATTTCACCTTGCCATGAATAAAGGAATACTTACTTAAAAAGATTCCGAAAAAAGGAGGGGTTATCCCTCTTTGGGTAGAGGGATAAATTTGGGTTCGTATGCTTCGACGGCCCCGACCATAGAACCGTCGAACTTTTCGTATTCGTAGATGAACCTCAGCGCCCTGTCTGACCATCCAGCCATCAGCACGACTCCCGGCTCGTCTTCTGGGAATTGCAGTGTTCCGTATCCGGTTAAGTCCCAGGAGTACAGTATCACGTTTGGATTGACGGTTCGCTTGTATGTCTTGAATTCCTCTGCTAGAGACTGTCGGCCTCGGTTGCTTCCGCCGAAGTACATTAACCGCCCATGTGTGCTGTAACACTGCATATCGCTGAACAGGAAGATTCGATCTACATCGATCTTGTTGTCGTTCAGGTAGTTCAGAGCCAGCCACGCGTTCGTAGAGTAGTCAACGTAAGTGTCGATCAGCTTTCTAACGTTCGTCAGGATGCCATCCTTTGGGTTCAGCGGCACAAGTGCGAAACGTGTTCCGAAGACTGATGCAATGGCATTGTCTCCCAGTGAGTGAGCGATTGAAGCCATGACGTTTGCAACCTCGTTGCAGGAGACAGTTGATCTCCCTGAGATTGAGCTTGTCATTGATCCAGAGTTATCGCTTGTGATGAAAGTTCGTCCACCTAGCTTTGGCAGGTTCCCAACAGACAGTTCCATCGCAGTCTCCAGGGCCTTGGAAACCTCGTTCTGTACGAACGGGTCTCGGCTTCCTCTACCGTATGGACCTGTTCTTGGCTGCCCGAAGGTGTATGATGTAGTTGCCTTCCACGCAGAGAAGAATCTGAATGGGAACTGCTTGCTGTACTTGACAGCATTCGGATTCGTTAGATGGTCTAGCGCGGGTGTTAGATCAACACCCTCCTTCTGGAAGTTCCGCAGGTTTCGGAGCTTTGCCATGTATCCCATCTGAGGAATAACAGCTTCCCATGCCTCTTTCTTCGTCTCGTAAGTCTCGCCAGTTTCGGGGTTCTTTCTCGTGGATAGAATAACTTCCCACGTGACGGGCACGGGCAGCGATCTGTCCCGGATCATCCTGAATGTCTCGGACTCGAACTCGTTTCTGGGCTTCGGGTGAGTCAGACGCAGAACGTCCTTTAGTTTGACCTCGCCATCTCTGTCGTACTTTGCGAATTGATATCTGTCGAAGTTGTAGAAAGCCTTCGCCACCCCCCTCTTTAGAGAGTTGGGAAGACTTGCCTTTCCCCGGCTTCCGATTTCTCCGTGCTTGTTGATGAAGGCCGCTATGACCTCCGTTAATTCATCTGCCCTCCGCACGATGGATGGAACCCACTTCTCGATGAAGGGTTTGCAGTGATCATATTGCGCGGATTCAACAAGGGCGAAGATGGGGGCAGATCGGAGATACATTTCGTCTCTCACATATGCTGCCAGCTTCAATGGAAACTCTGGATCTTCTGCCGCAACTTGCTTGATCAGGTCGGCAATTTCCCCAGTGTCCTTCTCTCCACTCGTGTAGAATTTTGGCTCGTTGACTAGGAACGTCATGCACCTTAAAGCTAGTTCAGTCTTTGGATTGGCCTTGAACGCCAGCCCACCCTCATAGTTTTGAGTAGCGTCTGGTCTATCCTTCAGCCGTTCCCCAACGGTTCTCTTTACGTTAAATTTTGGACTCATACTTTTCACTTCTCTTTGACGGACGACCTAAAAGTTGGAGGTAAAGGCGAAGACGGAGACCGCCATATTTTTCTTTCCGGCGAAGGGGTTCCCTCTTGCCCGAAGGCAGACCGGGGTTTGTATTCCGAAGTAACCGTACTTCTACGCCATCCGAACTTATAAAATTGAAACTCATATTTAAGTCTTTTGGTTTAATTTTTGTTCGATATCTTCCAACCGGCGAATCCAGTTACAGTTGCGACAAAGAATTTGATATTTTTCGGATATTTCTTCAGCACTCATTTTTAATATTTTTCTATAAAAAGACGAATAATTCATTTCCCTTCTTTCTTTATATCCATCGTTTTTAATATGATCAATCACTAAAACTCGAATGTCATCAATTCCACATTCTTTACAGTCAAGTTTGGGATTTATTTTTTTCAAGACATCTAATCGCAAACTTCTATCGCGAACTATGTATCCTTTATATCTTTTTTTATAATATATTGATAGTCTTTCTTTGTTTTTCTGATAATAAGCGGCATCGGTTTTAAGATATTCTTCCCTCTTTTTATGATAATATTCTTTATATTCTACAAGCTTACATTTTTTGCATTTAGAATCTCGACCATTTTTCCCGGTTGACTTTCGATGAAACTCTGTTAATGGAAGTGTTCTCCCACATTTAGTACATATTTTCATTAGTATTTCTACGCCACTCGAAAAAGTACTTGTGCAAGCTCCTATATAAATCTTTCTATAAATATTTTGGTGGGGCGCCTTGGGATCGAACCAAGAACAGGGACTCTGGAGGCCCCCATGATACCATTTCACCAACGCCCCTTGTGGCGGGCCCGGGAGGAGTTGCACCCCCACCTAACGGTTTCGAAGACCGCTGCTCTTTCTATTAAGCTACAGACCCATATGGTGGGGTCGGCCAGATTCGAACTGGCGACTTCATGCGTCCAAGGCACGAGGGATGACCGCTTCCCCACGACCCCAAATGGCGCCCCGGGAAAGACTCGAACTTTCGACCGTCCGGGCAACAGCCGGGTGCTTCTACCTACTGAGCTACCGAGGCAACCAAAATATATAGACTCGGTAATATATAAATCTATTGCTGTAATATCCCTCTTGCGGCGATGATGCCAGTGGCTGCTGCCCCTATAATCCCCCTGCTGACTCCGGCTCCATCCCCCGCTACTGATATTGGATATCCTGGAATTTTAAGATTTTTATCCGTGTCTATTCTCATCGAATAGAACTTTATTTCCGGCGCATATAACAATGTTGATGAAGAATTTATACCGGGGATGATTTTATCTAATTTCTCCAGCTCCTCTAAAATATTATTAAGAATTCTTCTCGGATATCCCATTGAAATGTCCCCCGGCGTAACGTCCTTTAATGTCGGCTCCACGTAGCTTTTATTGATCCTGTCCCACGTCGATCTTCGATTGTTTTTCAAATCGCCCAGCCTCTGAATAATGGGTTTCCTGCCCCCGAGAGTGTTAATCAACTGAGCAATTCTCATCCCATATTGGGCTGTATTTTCCAACGGCTCTGTTAAATTTACTTTACAAAGTAAAGCAAAATTTGTGTTGTTGCTTCCCTTATTTCTCATAGAATGCCCGTTGATCCCAAACAAGCTATCTCCATATGATTCTTTGACAACGTATCCTGCTGGGCACGTGCAAAACGTGCGCAGAAAATCATCGTAGCTGTCGGAGTAAATGTGAAATTTCGGATCCCAGCAAACATCGGTCATTTCCTTCATGACCTCGTTTGTTGTTTCTATTCTAACCCCAATATCAATGGGATTATATTTCATTTTAATATCAAGCTTGCTTAATTCTTCAACCAGCCATTCACTTCCTCTTCGACCAGGGGCCAACAAAATATGTGTGTCTGTAAATGGATTGATAGATGTTGATATTGTCTCAAGGCATATTTTAACGCCATGATTTTTTAAATATGTTTGTAATCGATCTATTACTTGGGGTAAAAAATCTGAGCCTATATGTGCTTGATGAATTGGGATGTATTTGATGCCGGCCTTGGCCGCCAAATGCTCCAAAGATTTTAATTTTTTCTCATCATATTGTGGAATTTCAACCTTTCCAACTTCCTCAAAAATGCATTTTATATGATTAATTAACTTCCACGCGTCGCCCTCGCTCATAAATTCAGTAAGATCGCCGCCTATTTTTGGATGAAAATTAAGTTTCCCATCTGAATGCAGCCCAGATCCGCCGACATAATTAGCTTGCTCTATAATAGTAATGTCGTAATCGAAATGACATAGCTCATAAGC
>SDBV01002219.1_pt1 | contig 29073 bp, 7 predicted proteins | sample 2277081 | NCBI WGS metagenome assembly SDBV01 (sample SAMN10402039, study PRJNA504765) | marine sediment metagenome | isolation source: marine sediment core GS10_PC15, 223 cmbsf | place: Arctic Ocean: Southern Knipovich Ridge | collected 2010
GTTGCCGGTGACTGGCCCCAGTTTCGCGGACCCGACCGCAGCGGCAAATCGACCGAGAAAGGTCTGTTGACCGAGTGGCCCGAAGGGGGCCCCGAGCTGCTTTGGCGGTATCAGGGTCTGGGCAAAGGTTTTGCTTCCGTGTCCGTCGCCAATGGGTTGATCTATACGACGGGTGTCGAGGACGGCAAAGGCTATGTGTATGCATTCAGCCTCAAGGGCAGACCGAGATGGAAGAGAAATTATGGCCCGGGCTGGACGGGTTCGCGTCCGGGCAGCAGGACTACCCCGACTATTGACGGCGACAAGCTGTACCTTATGAGCGGACACGGAAGAATCGTCTGCTACCCCGCCGCCGGCGGCGACGAGATATGGAGCGTCGACACCGCTAAGGAGTTCGGCGGCAAGAACATTCGGTGGGGTATCGCCGAATCGGTCCTGGTTGACGGCGACAAGGTCATCTGCACGCCGGGCGGTCCGGACGCAAGCGTGGTGGCTCTCGACAAGAATACCGGCAAGACGATCTGGACGAGCAAGGGAGTAAGCGACAGGAGCGCCTACTGCTGTCCAATCCTGCTGGAACTCGGCTCCAACCGCCTGCTCATTACGATGCTGAGCAACTCGGTCGTCTGCCTTGACATCGAAACCGGCAAACTCCACTGGCAGGTTGCCCACACCGGCGAGTACGACATATCGGCGATAAGCCCCGTCTATCGCAACGGCATCCTTCATACCACCAACGCCTACGGCAAGGGCAGCGTCGGCTATGCGCTGTCCGCCGATGGAACCAAATGCGAAAAGAAATATGAAGAAAAGATACTGGAATGTCACCACGGCGGCGTGATGCTTATCGATGGCAACGTCTACGGTTCCAATTCACGCGGCTGGGTGTGTCTCGATATCGCAAGCGGCAACGTGAAGTACCAGGATAAACTGGTCGGCAAGGGCTCGGGCATTTACGTCGACGGGCTGTTTTACCTGTACGGCGAAGGCGGCGGCGGATTCGCGCTGGTAAAGCCGACGGCGGCGGGCTTTGAGACGATAAGCTCGTTTAAAATTACCTACGGCGACGACAAACACTGGCCCCATCCCGTCGTCAGCAACGGCGTACTCTACGTCCGCCACGGCAACACATTGATGGCCTATGACGTAAAGGCAAAATAGGCATTCTCAAGCTCAATCACACAATCCGCGGGTCGGGCCGATCTCGACTCGCGGCTTTTCTTATGCGCATTTTTGACTTGCCCCCAGGAGGTTTTTGTGTATAATAATGTTGTTCGTGCACCTGATTAAGGAGGTATTAGAAAATGCATCGGATCATTTATGTCGTTCTGTCGTTAGCGATGTGTGCAGCACTTCTCGGCTGTCGCGCCGCTGGGGATCAAACGGGCAAGATGATTGACGAGACGCTTTTCAAGGGACTGCCGCCCGAAGGTGATCAGAGTGGTCCCGGCTGGATAATCTGTGTCGTCAAGAAGGGCGAGCCGGTCTATCAAAGGGCATTCGGCATGGCGGATGTGGAAAAGAAGATTCCAATAACGTCGCCGATGGCCTTTGATATCGCAACGCTTTCGCGGTACTTTACCGGGGTGACAGTCGTCCTGCTCATGGAAAACGGCGCGCTTCGACTGGAAGATGACATCCGAACCTTCATTCCCGAAATGCCCAGACGAAAGGACCCGATTACCCTGGAGCATCTGATCTATCATACCAGCGGCATCCCGGATTATCCGGAGGTGATGAAAAAAGCCGGTGTGGAAAAGGCCTGGGACGATCTTGCCGTCGTCGATCTGCTGGCCGAAGCCGAACTTGAGTTTGAGCCGGGCAGCCGACACAAGACAAGTTCCAGCAATTATTTCCTCCTGGCTTTTGTCGTGCAGAGGCTGACTTCCATGTCGATGGGCGAGCGGACGACAAATGCCGTGTTCAGTCAGCTTGGAATGGAAAAATCGATCTTTGCCGATCACCCCGACAAACAGATCGAGAACACGGCTGCCGGCTACAGGCAGGTCAATGGAAAGCACGTCAAGGTAAAGAATCTAAACCTCGCTATCGTCGGCGACACGGGCCTGTATACGTCGATAGATGAGCTGCTCATCTGGGAAAAGGCTTTGTACGAAGAGAAAATCGGCGGCGATATCTTTCGTGGACTGATAGACAGAACCGGCGGCGCTCTCGAGGGCAAACAGACCATAGACTACGCCTTCGGGCTGGATGTTGCCGCCGAAGATGATCGCACTATCTTTAGTCATTGCGGGGCTGCGAATGGATTCAGTTCGGCATATTTGCGCTGCCCGCAAGAGAATCTGACGGTAATCTGTCTTGCCAATCTCGAATCCATCGAGACCGGCAGGCATGTCAAAAATGTGGCCGATATCTATCTTGCCAGGTAGTTGAGCCACAATCATAAGCATTTGCAGAACCTGGAGATTGCAATGAAACAAAACAGAATAAGTCGACGCGGCTTCCTCAAGAAGGCGGCAGCCTCAGCGGCCGTGCCATATCTGGTCGGTTCCCCGGCGTTGGCCAAAGGCGCAGCCGCACCGAGCGAGCGAATCACTGTGGCAACCATCGGACATGGAAACCGATGTCGTAATGTAATGCCGCACTTTCTGTCTTTCAAAGACGTGCAGTTTATTGCCGTCAGCGATGGCAGAAAAGATCGCCTTATGGGGGGAAAGGCGCAGATCGATCAGTACTACGGAAACACCGATTGCGCCACGTATCACGATTTCCGGGAATTACTGGAAAGGGACGATCTCGATGCGGTTTTCATTGCGACGGGCGATCGATGGCACGCACTGGCTTCGATCATGGCCGCGCGCGCAGGCAAAGATGTCTATTCGGAAAAGCCCATGTCGATCACGATCGAAGAGAGCAGAGCGCTCGTGGAGACAATGAAGCGTTTCGGAACGGTCTATCAATGCGGCCATCAGCGGCGAAGCGTCGATTCGTATCGATTCCAGACGGAGGTTGCTCGCAGCGGGATGATCGGCAAGGTGCATACGGTGATCGCGCAGAACTGGGAGAACCCTGTCGTTAAGCCCGAGGGTCCAAAGCCAGTGCCAGAGGGTGTCGATTATGAGATGTGGCTCGGACCAACGCCGTGGCATCCTTTCGTGCCGGCGCGATTTCACAACTGGAACTACTTCTGGGATACCGGCGCCGGAACGATCATTGCGATGGGCTGTCATTACACCGATATTGCCCAGTGGGGTCTCGACACCGACGACACGGGACCCGTCCATTACAAAGGCACCGCCGAGTTCATCCCCGGCAATTTTGCCGACGTCCCCATACGTGCGGAAGTTACGTGCACATACGCCGACGGACGCAGGCTGATCACGACCTCTCACGGCGCCTTTGCCGAGCGTTTCATACGGTTCGTCGGCGACAAAGGCTGGATACAGATCGATGATGAAACTAATGTGGTAACCGCCGAGCCGCAGAGCATCCTGAAGCTGAGGGCGATATCGGCAAAGAGTTGGGCCAATCCGGGCGGCCATATTGAAAACTTCCTGCACTGCATCCGGACAAGACAGGAAACGGTCTGCTCGCCGGAGAAATCCCACCGCGCCACAACCATTGGTCATATCGCAAATATCTGCCTGAGACTCGGCAAGGATCTGACCTGGGATCCCGGGACCGAGCGATTCGACGACAACGACGCCAATCGCATGATATCTCGAGCGCTGCGACCACCGTGGCGGTTGTAGGATAGAGTGCGAAGAACGAAATAATAACAATGGAGACAGATATGAATTATAGAAGTGCTTTTGGACGCATAATCGCGTTGGTGGCAATGTGTGCTTTGATCGCAAGCCCGTCAGCGGCGGAATCCTTCACACAGGACCGGATCAGGGATATTATCGAGGATTTCCGTTGGCATGACTACGATAAGGACCCCGCTGCAACACATACGATAGATCAAATTGTCAGATTCGTTTGTGACAAGCCCCGATTGCGTCGATTCACCGAACAGCAGATGATCGCCCTGCTTGAATCCAAGGCGACCTTTCGCGCAAAGCAGTACACATGTCATCACCTGTGGATCATCGGCTCCCAGGCTTCTGTCGATGTCTTAGGCAAAATGCTGCTGCACGAAGAGACCGCCGAGATTGCCTGCTACGCACTGCGCTCAAATTCGTCCGACAGCGTCAATACCATTTTGCGGCAGTCCCTCAACCACGTCTCCGACAAAACAAAGATGCGCATCATCAGCCTTCTTGGCGACCGAAAAGACCAGCGATCCATCGATCAACTTATAGAATTGTCGGGTGGCGACAATCCCCAAATCGCCCGCTCGGCGGCGATTTCTCTTGGAACGATCGGCTCCGACGCCGCTGCAAAGGCGATCAGGACCGCCCGCACAGTCGCCGACGGCGCAAGACGCGATTATCTGACGCGGGCATGGCTAAGGTGTGCCGAAAGCTATGCGGAAAATAACCGCACGGCGGATGCCCTTTCGATCTACAAGAGCCTGTTCGATGAATCCGAACCGATCCTTACTCGTCGAGCGTCACTGGTTTCAGCTATGCATACGGCAGACAATGCCGCTGTGGACATGATGGCTGCGGCGACCCGGCAGGACAACCCACAGCTTCGAGCCGCCGCTATCGCAAACAGCCACCTGCTCAAGGGATCGGACGTAACAAGGATACTCATCGGCGCACTCAAGACCGCAGGGTCCAACACCCGGGTCCTGCTCATGGAGGCGCTTTCACAAAGAACCGATCCGCAGGTAATCGGCGCCGTAACCGCCGCGGCCGCGGACAAAGATGAAAAAGTGAGAATTGCCGCTTACGATGCGCTAGCGAAAATCGGCAACGCCTCATCCGCCGGGCTGCTGTGCAGATCTCTGGAGAAATCACAGGCGCCCCCGGAAACACAGACCATATTGGCATGTCTGAGACGAATCACCGGCGAGCAGGCCGATCGGACCATATTAGAGGCCCTGGGCCGCAGTACCTCACACAAAAGCCAACTCATCGATGTCCTCCGCGACCGCAGCTATCGGCCCGCAATACCGACGCTTCTGGAACACGCGCGCGGTTTAGACACCTCCGTTGCCAAAGCCGCTATTCGAGCAATCGGCGCAATGGGCAACAGTCAAATCCTGCCCAGGCTAATCGACCTGCTTGTCGCCACCGCAAGTGATTCTGTACGAAGTGAGGCTCTCGGCGCTGTCATGAAGATCAGTCGCCAAACCCGCAACACACAGGATGTCGCAAAGCTGATAATCAGACGACTTGGCGAAACCGATGCTATAGCGGCCCGCAGTTGCCTTTTGCAGGCACTCGCTGCCGCACCTTCTGCACCTTCTCTTGAGCGCCTTGGCAAAGCGCTTGAGGGTGACAACGCGACGATCCGCGACGTAGCCGTGCGGACTCTCGCCGACTATCCCCACCCGGCCGCAATAGAGACGCTGCTGAGGATATTCCAGACCACCACAAACAAGGCTCACCGCATCCTGGCCCTGCGAGGCTGTGTCAGACTCCTGAAAACCAGCCGCATATCCCGGCTTGAGGCGGCATCATTCTATCAGAAGGTGGCAAATCATTCGGACTCACCCGCCGAAAAGAAGCTTATCCTTTCCGGGCTTGCCGATGTCGCACACCCCAAAGCCCTGAAACTGGCGCAGAGTTATACAAAAGATGCCGCCGTCAGGGACGAAGCAATTCTTGCCGTCGATAAAATCGCCAGGGCGATACCAAAGGCTGTTGGCGTGGTCCTGTTCGATGGCAAGACGTTTGCGGGCTGGGAAGGAAACCTCGATATGTTCAGAACCGAAGACGGCGCAATCGTTGGTGGAACGCTCAAGGAAAGAATCCCGCGAAATGAGTTTCTGTGTACTGAAAAGGAATACAGCGATTTTGAATTGCGTCTTCGGGTAAAGCTCTTAGGCGAGAACGCAAACGCGGGCATACAGATTCGTTCGCGGCGGATGCCAAATCATCATGAAATGATCGGCTACCAGGCCGATATGGGCCAGAACTACTGGGGCTGCCTGTATGATGAATCGCGCAGAGGAACGGTATTGGCGGGACCCGATCGCGCGAAGATGGACAAAGCCCTGAAGCCAAACGACTGGAACGATTATCAGATCAAGTGCCAGGGCAAACGAATCGAGTTGTGGATCAACGGTTTTCAAACGGTCGATTACACCGAGCCCGACGATTCAATCGAACAGACCGGGATAATCGGCCTGCAGATCCACGGCGGCGGCCCGAGCGAGGCATGGTACAAGGATATCGTCATCAAAGAACTATAGAGAACTTTAGAATAGGTGAGAACATGAAAACGCGATCAATAACACGTCGGAGTTTTTTGGCAACATCCAGTCTGGCGCTGGCGGCGCCGGTGTTTGTTCCATCCACTGTGCTGGGCAAAGACGGAGCGGTTGCGCCAAGCGAAAAGATCATCCTGGGCGCAATCGGCATCGGTCCGCGGGGCAGGTATGTCCTCGGTCGCATGATGGACGAGCCGGACGTGCAGTTTGTGGCTATCTGCGACGTCCAGGCGTCTCGGCGCAAAACCGTGACGGACATGGCCCAGGCAAAGTACGGCAATAAGGATTGCGCAACGTATCGGGACATGTTCGAACTCCTGGCCCGGGACGATATCGACGCCGTCCTGGTCGCAACGGGCGACCGCTGGCATTCGCTGGCGTCGATCCTCGCGGCCAAGGCGGGCAAGGACGTCTACAGCGAGAAACCCTGCGGCATCACGATTGGCGACTGCCAGGCGCTGGCAGACACTATGAATCGTTACGGATGTGTGTTCCAGGCAGGGACCCAGCGACGCAGCATCAGCAACTTCCAGTTCGCCGCTCACCTTGCTCAAAGCGGAAAGTTAGGCAAAATCCACACCGTACACGCCTCGATCTACAAACTCCGCGTACTCTACGACTGGCTGCCCGCAGAACCCGAACCGCCAAAGGACGTGGTCGACTGGGACAGGTGGCTGGGACCGGCACCGTGGAGGCCTTACAATAAAAGTTATGTTCAGGGCCGATGGCGTGGCTATTTCGACTTTGATTCGGGAGCTACCCTGCTCGACTGGGGTGCTCACACGGTGGACCTTTGTCAGTGGGCTATCGGTGCAGACGAGACGACACCCGTATCGTATGAGCCGGTCGGCAATACGATTTATGCTCAGTATGCAAACGGTGTAAAACTGACTTTGCGTGAAGGAGGATTTAGTAATGAAGGCAACTGGTTGGGTTTAGGCACCTGCCCGGTTCGCTTCGAAGGTGACGAAGGGTGGGTCGAGACCGGCGACAGTGGTGATGTAGCTGTCTATCCCGCCTCACTGCAAAGCGAAAGGAAGCTGTTTGCGATACGAGGGACCGACCCGGCCGGCCACACACGCAACTTTTTTGACTGCATGAAGTCGCGTGCACTTCCTGCCGCTCATCCCGGTGTGATGCGAAATTCACATATCGCCTGTCACGCCGCCGCAATTGCATGGCAACTCGGACGAAGTGTCAAGTTCGACCCTGTCAAAGAAGTATTTATAGGCGACGATGAAGCCAACCGTATGCGAACGCGGGCGATGCGCGCCCCCTGGCACATCTAAAGTCCTGTCAGCTCATATTTCCAGAAGGGTTCATCATGAAAGCAAGACTACACATCGCAATCACAATCCTGACGTTTTTTCTTGTCGCCTGTATTCCGGCTCTCCTCAACGCCGGACAGCAGGAACACATTGCCGTACTGAAATCCGACGCACCCCTGTTCGAAAAGGCAAGGGCCTGCGAACAATTGGCAATCGTCGGCACAAACAAGGCTGTCCCCGTCCTGGCCGCTCTTTTGGGTGACGAGTCGCTTGGCGATTACGCACGACTTGCCATGGAACCGATTGCAGACCCGAGCGTCGACGATGCCCTCCGCAAGGCAATGGGCACACTCCGGGGCAGGCGACTGGCAGGCGTAATTAATTCAATCGGCGTCCGTCGCGACCCTGAGGCGGTAAGCGCGTTGAGCAAACTGGCGCGTGATCCCGGCTCCGGCGTGGCAACCGAAGCCTTAGCCGCGCTGGGCCAGATCGCCACCGACGACGCCGTCGAAACTATCCGGAAGGTCCTCGCCGCCGGCCCGGCCGAACTCCGCCCTGCCGCCGCGGACGCCTGTCTGATAAGTGCGCAGCGCCTCTCGGCCCAGGACAAGCACAAGCAGGCCATGGAACTATACGATGCCGTCCGCAAAGCCGACGTTCCCGGACACCTGCATTCGGCAGCCACCTACGGCGCGATTCGTATCCCTGGGGCCGCCGGTTTGTCCTTGCTCATCGAGCAACTCAAAACTACCGACCCCATGATGGTCGAAGTTGCCCTCCGAGCAGCTCGCCAATTACCCGGCCCTGCGGTCACCCGGACGCTGGTCGCCGAGTTGCCCGGCTTGCACCCGATGGTTCAGGTGTTGTTGATCAAGGCACTGCTCGACCGTAATGACCCCGCCGTCCGCAGCGGTATTCAGGCTCTCGCCGCAAGCGACAATCCTCACATCCGCGCCGAATCACTGAGAGCCCTGGGAAAGATCGGCGATGCCTCTTCAGTGAGCGTTCTGCTAAAAGCTGCCCGTGCAGGCAGCCCCGAAGCCGACATCGCACTCAGTAGTCTGCGGATACTCGACAGCGAAGGCGCCGACCCCGTGATCATAGCGGGCATGAAGGCGGCAAACGGCAAGCTGCGAGCAGACCTCATCGGCATTCTCACCGACCGCCGCTGCACCGCCGCAACAGGTGCCCTCCTCGCCGAAGCGGCCGGTAAAGACAAATCAATAGCTGCGGCGGCTTTCAAGGCACTGGCGACGTTAGCCGGTCCCGAATACATGCCAACACTTGTCAGGCTCCTTGCAGGCCTAAAGAGCAACGAGCCGCGCAGCCATGCCGAGAACGCCGTGGTAGCCGTCGCCGGCAGGATCGAGGATCAGCGCACGCGAGCCGACGACGTGCTGGCGACTTTGAACTCGACCGACCGGATTGACGTGCGGTGCTCGCTGCTGCGCGTCTCAGGCAGAATCGGCAACGACAAAGCACTTGATGCTCTGCGCAAGGCTCTCAAAGACGAGGATGCACAGGTCCGCGACACAGCCGTCCGGGCAATAGCTGCCTGGCCCAATTCAAAGGCTCTTGACATACTGTCGGACATATCAGCCAACACTTCCAACAACATCCATCGCGTGCTTGCATTCCGGGGATATGTGCGACTGCTCGGACTCGACAAAGAGCTTTCGGAAAAAGCCAAAGTCAATCTGTACACGCCTGCGATGAATAGCGCGGCAGGCAGTGACGAAAAGAAGCTCGTATTAGGCGGACTCGGAGGCGTCAAGCACCCCGGTGCATTGAGAATCATCATGGATCACATAGACGACCCCAAAGTAAAGGATGAGGCCGTCGTCGCTGCGATGAGGGTGGCGCAAGCCGTTGCCGGCGCCCGCCCCGCTGAGGCAAGAGAGGCTGCGGAGAAGATACAGATGTACGCTGCGAACCGAAAAATACGCGACCAGGCCGGCGACCTCATAAAGGCCGTCAACGGATTCGATGACTTTGTCGTAGCATGGCAGGTGGCCGGCCCCTATACCGAAGGCAACTGCAATTACAGCCAGCTTTTTGACATTGCTTTTGAACCTGAGACGGCGCCCGACAATGTCAAATGGTCGCTCATGCCCGCCGGGACCGATCCCAAGAGACCCTGGATTCTCGATCTGCTGAAACTCTATCCGGGCGACAGCCGTACGGCATACGTCAGAACGTGGATTCATTCCGAGATAAAACGAACGGCTGTTCTTGAAATCGGAAGCGACGACGGCGTGAAAGCCTGGCTAAACGGCAAACTCGTTGGCGCCAACAATATCGCCCGCGCGGCGATTCCGGGTTCGGACAAAGCCAATATTACACTCGAGCAGGGCGCCAACAGACTCATGCTGAAGATTACGCAAAATACCTCGCCATGGGAGTTCTGTGTGCGTCTAAGCGGTGTTGACGGCAAGAAACCTGAGGGCATTGTTGCCGATTGCTTCGACTGGTCTGCCCCCTGAAAGCTGGTCCAGTATTAGCGAGAGTACAATTCGAAGCAGCTATATATTTTTGTACCGCACGGGCAGAGTTTTGAGCGAGGCAGGGGGCGAACGCAACGCGTGTGGGTGTCCCTAGTTTGTCTTGTCGACAGGCTCTACATGGCCGGGCTTATTAATTCCTATCTTAGCAAGCGCTTCTTCCAGATTTTCCGGCGTTATAGGTTTCCTGAGATATCCTTCACAACCTTCACGAAACGAAGACATAATATCCGTGCGACTTAGCATTGATGTAACCATCAGAATTTTTGCGTTTTCACCATGTTTGTAGATATCGTTGGCTTCTTCCCATTCACGAATCTTGCGGAGTACTTCATGGCCGCTCATGCCAGGCATCTCGATATCCATTGTAACCAGATCATAGCCGGGAGAGTTTTCATGGGATTTCTCAAACATTTCAAACGCCTGGCTACCGTCTTCAGCAATGTCGCACTCACCATAGACAGATAGAAGTGCCTCAAGTTTGCTACAACTGACAAAATCGTCATCTACTATCAGAATCTTCACAATTGTTCCTCTCCTTGCATATACTTCACAAGTTTCAAATCAAACAAATTGTTTTAGTTTATCAAATTCCTTTTCAAGCTGAACCAGGTGCTCCGCGATTTCATCAGAAGCACCTTTTTGAGCAAGCCCTTCCAGTTTCTCCGCAGACATAGCTAACGACATAGCGGTAAGATTGGCCGCTCCGCCACGGATCTTATGGGCTTCTTTTCGAATGGTTTCGCTGTCCTGTCTTTTCAGCGCTTCTTTAAGAATCTGAATCTGTTCTTCGACCTTGCTGATGAACTTGTCCATCACGGTGCTGACAAGATCTCTGTTGCCGCCGAACTCTCTGATAGCTTCTTCAAAGTCAAAAGGAGAATCATCCGGTACTTTAGTAAAATCTCCCGTATCACTTGACAGGCTCACATTGCCGCTTATCTGCGAGTTTTTGCCCGTCGAATTAATCCAATTGTTAATAGTATCCAGAAATGCCTCGCAACGTACCGTCTTGCAAATGACATCATTCATGCCGGCTTCCAAACAGGCCTGTCGGACCTTTTCGTCAATATGAGCTGTCAATCCAATTATGTTAGTATCGTGACATATCGAACTTTCAGAACGAATGTTCCTTGTCGCATCAATGCCATTCATTTTCGGCATTTGGATATCTACCAGAATCAGGGAATAATAATTCCTTTTACACATTGCCACGGCTTCTTCGCCATCTTCGGCAATGTCTATTATATATCCGCTATTACCAAGGCGATTTCTTACAACACTCTGATTACACTCACTGTCGTCAGCAACAAGAATTCGTATCTGACCTGTCTCTTCCGGCTCATCTTCACTTTGTGAATTTCCATCGCTCGCAACAAGCCACTTATTGACGACATTGCAAAGGTGCTTACGCCGAACAGGCTTTGTAACCACATCATTCATACCTGCGTTCAGACAGCCTTTTTGAGTCTCACCTTCTGCATTTGCGGTCAAGGCTATTACGGGAATATCACGGCATGGCGAATTCCCGGAACGGATATGCTTCGTTGCAGTAAACCCGTCCATTACCGGCATTTGGACATCCATCAGAATCACGTCATAACGATTTTCTTCACACATTGCTATAGCCTGTTTTCCATCTTCAGCAATGTCAACTGTGTGTCCGGCATCAACAAGCAGCATTTTCACGACATCCTGGTTGGGTTCATAATCCTCGACGACAAGAATATGCGCCTGTCGCACGTTTTCAGGCTCATAGTCGTAATCCTCTGTCAATCTCGCCAATTGTTCCTCTTCCGAGGGAAGGTCGGATTCATCGAACGGTATGGTAAACCAGAATGTACTGCCCTTACCTGGCGTGCTTTCCACGCCTATTTGCCCACCCATCAACTCTACGAGTTTTTTTGAGATAGAAGTACCCAGACCCGTACCACCAAATTCGCGAGTTGGGCTTTCGTCAGCCTGAATGAAACTATCAAAGATGATCGCTTGTCTATCTTTGGCAATGCCTACGCCCGTATCGATTATTGAAAAACGTAGATAACTATGCTTGTCATCCGCCTTGAGTGTTTCGACCTTGCAGTGAATAGAGCCTTCTTTGGTAAACTTGATTGCATTGCCGATCAGATTCATTAATACCTGGCGAAGTCGCAGAAAATCGCCCTTGATATATAATGGGACGTCATCAGCGATTGATACATGAAATTCAAGGTTCTTTTCTTTAATAGTGACATTGGAAAAACTGACAATGCTTTGCTGCAGTGCAGACAGGTCAACGCATCGCCACTTTATGTCCACATTTCCAGCTTCGATTTTAGCGTGATCCAGTATCTCTTTAACAATGCTTAAAAGATGCTCGGATTCATGTAAAATTATTCTCGCATGGCTTTGAGCTGTCTCAATTCCATCGGCCTTGATGATTCCTTCTGCAAATCCTACAATGGCATTTAACGGTGTGCGGATTTCATGTGAAATATTTGCCAAAAACAGGTGTTTGCCCTGGTCCGCAGTCTTGGGGGAGGGCACCCCTTGCAAGTCCTTTTTGGAACCTTTGTGTTTGGCAGATCTCTTACCCATTCTTCTTGCCTAATAAGCACAAGACCAATTCTCTATCGTAACCTCAAAGAGGTGTTGGAAATTGAGTCTTTGTTATCTGTTGCATCACACCTTTTCAAGACCGGCTGTTCTGTCATGAAATCACCTTCATGTATCTTTTCATCTTAAGAAATAGAGACAAGGTTTCACAGTATCCTGGAGAATCAACTCCGTAGGCTTTGCTAATTATCGGCAAATAATAAGTGGGTGTTTATCGGAAAACATAAACAAGTAGACTGCAAATGTAATGATGTGTGTGACTGGAAAGTTTGGATGTTGTGTCACTTTGTTCATCAGATTGGATATTATAGGAGCACCAACCTTTCCACCAACCAACACACATGTTCTCCCACTCAATCTCTCCCCAGTCAATAATCTCAAAATTCTTCAAGTTCTCCCTATTTCCAACTGCCATACAACTGGCATAAGACTCACTACTAACTCAGTGTGGACACATTTTGGACACATCTGGCTGTTTTGAGGGGTAAAACGGGGGTGTTTTTAGGTGGCCTGCTTCCCAAAAACCGGTCCAGTTTTAGCCAGAGTATAAGTCAATTGTGACACAGAGAGTTAAACATAAAAAGGGTCGCAGGCTTTTGGCCTGCGACCCTTATTGTTACTTTCCAATCGCCGCAGAACCCAACGGCTCTGTCGGCGCCAAAGCATCCGACGTTACTGCTCCAGCAGCACCACGGTAAGTGTAGTACTCCAGCCGCTGATGTTCCGCTCCTGATTCGGCGACTGGTCGCGCGTCCGGACACGATATTCCAGGGGCATGTTCCGAGCTCCCACTTCTACGTAGTACACATTTGCTCCGGCAGTCGTACCGTCCGGCTGAAGCGGCAGATTATTCACGCTAAACCATCCACCGCTGAAATTGTCGGGCTCAAGACATTCGAACTCGTACTCTTCGCCGTTACCCTCGGGATCGGTAACCGCCTCGACCGACATCCAGTGCCAGTACTCTGTAAACCCAGTAACTGGATTCGGCCAACTGAACTCCTGAGGCACATTCTCCCAGACCGGCGGATCAGGCAGCGGCGGATTGAAGTCAACAACCGCCGGATCAGGCACGCCAAGGGCGACAACGGATTCCTGCGTCCGGTTGCCATGAGCGTCTTTGACCTGCACGCGATAGTAATACGTCACGCCCGGCGTAAGACCCGTATCTTCGAAGATTGGGCTTATCTGCCAACCATCGACGTCACCATCGCCATCATAATCATTTAGATCTTCATCCTCATTCTTACTTCCAGCCTCAGGAGGACCATCTGCCACGCCAGTCGGATCCGTACTCCTGAAGAAGTACTCCACCGGTCCGCTGACATCAATCCCGATCGTCGCACGCATTCTCAGGGCAGTGCCGCTTATCGGATACGGCATGCCGTCGGCAATACCGTCCTGGTTGACATCGACCTCAGGTATGCCGTCGCCGTCGACATCATCACCGTACCACATTGCCGGGTCCGGCAATGGCGAATCGAGTTCACGGCCGGGAATGGCCGTCCTCTCAACCGACCATGCAGTCTCGTTGCGGTCCGCGTCGGGGTCAATGAGGTTGCGGATCCTGCCGTCGCGGACCCTGACTTTATAGGTATATTCCGTTCCCGGAACGGTCACAGCAAGACCCGTATCCTCGTAGTACTCCGGATTCACCACATACGTTGCTGAATTCGTCGGGTCGTAATTCTGACGCCATCCACTGCTGTGAGCCCGATCGGTAATACACTCGAAGTAGTATTCGACCTGATCGCTCCACCATGCGTCAACAGATACCTTCGCAGACATCTTGACCGCGCCGCTTCCGGGGTCGCCCAGAGGCTGAGGCTTGATGTCCCATTGGCTCGGATCCGGGATCGGGGCCACCACGTCTTCAACGAGCCAGCACGAGGCAAAGATCAGTAAGTCGGCGACGTTCGCACGCGTATCGGTGTTGATGTCGGCACCGCCACACCACTCCGGCTCGTCACACTGATCGAGCCATGCAAGGGCAAAGGCCGCCATGTCCTTCGTATCCACGATACCGTCAAATACCAGATCGCAGAATCTGCACACAGCCATTGTCAGCTTCAAGGGATAGTGGAAGCCCATATCCACGTCGCCCACATCAAAGGTCTCAAACGCATCGTCCGACCTTGTCGTGTACTTGTCCATGCCTGTCTCACTGGCAAAATCGCTGCCTGCATCGACACAAAGACTGTCTTTGGACTGGCCGGCAACGATCTGGCTGAGATAGAAACCGCCCCACAACCCCCGTACAAACAACGGATCGGCAATGATGTTGCTCTCCTCCCAATTTAGCACAGGTCTCTCTTCAACGGGCGTGTCGGGTCCGCCTTCAACGAAGGTGGCCGGTTCGTCGCGCCCGCCCTGGACATCGCTGAAGGAGATCGTCAGCGTACCGGGTCTCGGATCCCATTCAAAGCCGGTTCCGACAGCCAACTGACGCCCGTTGGCGGCATAATTGTGGTAGAATATGCTGTCTATAACAACCGCTGTGCTTTCATAACCGCAGAACAGGCCGCCACCGACACTTTCGAAGTCGACTTGTTCAACGCCCCCACCCTGGGGCACCCCGTTGGGATCGAGTCCCGTTCCCGTGAAGCCGAAGTAACCCGTTGCCCAGTTCTCGGAGAAAGTGCAGTTGGACAGTATCGGTTGCGCAAACCAGTTGGACGAAACGCCACCGCCTTCTCGGCCGGCCTTGTTGTTGACCAGCAGACAGTTCTTGATCATAATGGTATTCGGTTCCGTACCTGTCAGGAAGATACCGCCGCCCGAGGCACTGGCCTGATTACCGAAGAATTGGGCATCCCTGATCCAAGCCGTGATCGAGGCCAGATGAATACCGCCGCCGCGACCGACAACTTCAGCAGTGTCCGTCTCGGTAGCACCGGCAACATTGCCATGAATGATACCGCCGGTGATTACCGTCTCGCCGCGTGTACCATAGAGACCGCCACCGTAAAATGCGAGGTTATCCATAATGTTGCAGTCTGCTACCAGCATGTCGTTGTCATACCAGTAAACACCACCGCCGATCGAAGCTTCGTTGCCCCTGATCAGACAATCTACGAGTCTCGCGGACTCGGACCGGTCGAAAACGATTCCACCGCCGTAACCCAATGCCGGGTCAACCACTCGAACCGTCGTCGGCTTGACGGCTGTATTAAGGGAAATGGTACATCCTTCGAATTCGGCGAGACTGTCCGGGGCACAGTAAACACCGCCACCGTAACTCGGAATCTCGTACATCTCGAACGGATAGATCCTGCCGCGACTGACTGTCATACCGGGAGCAAGAGCACCGTCTCCGAGGTCACCACCAAGACCACTGAGTCCGCCCTGCGTCGAATTGCCCGAAATCACACAATCGATAAACTTCGACTTGCTGTCGGGTGCGCAATAGATACCTCCGCCGTAGGCACTGTACAAGGTATAATTACCCTCGTAACCCAGAAGCTGCCATGGATAGTAGAACCCATCGCTCCAGCTTCCGCCATAACCCGGTGGATAAGGAACATCGTCAACAGTACCGCCATTACCACCGTTACCCCCATTACCGCCGGTAGCGATACAATTGCTGATGGTGCAGTTAATGAACAGCGGTTCAGCCAACTCGCTAACAAAGACACCGCCGCCTCGGGCCCAACCACCCCAGCCACCGCGACCGGCGCCAAAATTATACTCGTTGACAGCCGCGCCATTACCACCGTCACCACCGAAAACGCGACAATCGGAAATTGTTGTGTTGACAAATGTCGGTGAGGATTCTTCAAGGCAATAGACACCGCCGCCAAAAGCATTACCGCCATCACCACCATCGCCATCTAAGAAATTGGTGTCATCTTCGTCACCGTCACCTCCTCGGCCGGCATGAAGCTCAAATCCCGATATCACACAGTTCTGTATCCTCGGTGAAGCTCCCGATCCAATAATGAGACCTGAACTGAATATATCACCACCATCAGAACCGTCAGTGGAGCCTATTATATACCTGATCCAGCCGTTTGCAGTGATAGTAATGCCGTTTAGCACAGTTTCAGGTCCGGCATTGGCAGTAAAGTATATAGCAAAACGAGCCTCCGTGCTGGACAGATCGAGAACCGTACGCGCCACAACATCGGGATCATCCGGATTAGTACTGGTAATAGTAACAGACTTATCGACAATAATAGCCCCACCGCTGTAAGTTCCTGCGGTCAGAACAATCACATCACCGTCCTTGGCATTGTCTACTGCCTCCTGAATCCTCTCTGCATCCCCTGGCACATACCAGGTCTTGGGTTCCCTGTCAGGGGAATCAACGTCAAGAATGTCAATCTCTGATTCGTCATCGGCATCATATATCCTTGGACGCTGGGTCGTACCTATCGGCAAATTGCCGATACTAACCATGTCATCTATGTACGCATCGACCCTCCGAGCAAGATAGTCATAGGCCTCTTCCGCCGAGACCCGGCCATTGTTGTCGCCAGACCAGTCGCCCGGACCCTCGATCGCTCTTAGCAGGTAGTATGTAAAGACGCCATGACGGAAATCGTCGGAATAGAACGCGATTTCATCCACACCGCAGGCGGTAAGGACCACGCCGGCTTCATTTCTGTTAAGGTCCTGCGGCTCCGATCCTACGACTTCATCATCATTGAAACTCAAAGGAGTTTCGCTGGTAATCGTGTTGCTCAGTCGAAGGGGCACATTTAGATTATGTGCTCCCACCGACGAGGACGGGTCGATTCCGTCAATCTGTCCCGCGGCATAATCCGTTTCGATCAACACCACGTAATTGTCTGTCGCAAAATCTGCGAGCATCTGACCCAGTTCGTCGTCCCTGATGCCGTCATACTCGTACGTAACGAGGTACTCGTCCAGGTCGTCGATTTCATCTATCGGCTCTATATCCACATCCTTGATGCCGTCGCCGGAAAAGTAGAATACGAACACATCGTCGTGGTCGAGTTTGTCGGACAACTCCTCCAGAAGATTGCGAATCTCGGCCTTGGTTGCCTGGCTGTCAATCAGTACATAGATGTTGTCTTCGTCCCAATTGGGCGACTCAGCCAGCCGGACACCCAGTTCACGCGCGTCGCGCGACGCATACGGGAACTCGATCATCGAGGCAAACTGATCGAAATAGTCAGATATTCCGACAAGCACCGCATAATAGTCCGTCTGGATCGGAACATAGCTGGCAATCACTTCCTTATCCGAAGTCATTGTGACCGTATTGATGGGGTCGACAACAGTATTGTCGTCTGCGCCGCTCCACCTGACCTGGAAGCCTTCCGGCGGCTCGGTCACTGTTATCGTAACCTCCGTATTCGGATAGTAGATGCGTCCGGGAGGATCGAGTTCTTCTAACCTGCCGTCAAAATCGGGCAGAATGTTCGCATCAACGATCACCTGGACGTCAAGTATGTAACCGATCGTCTCGAACGTCACCATGACGATCTTGTCATCGTCCATGGTCACAACATTGTTGGGCTCATTAATGGAATCGTCGTCGGTCCCCGTCCAGACCGTATGGAAACCAAACGGCGGAGGCGTCACTGTCAGTTCAACCTGCGTACCATAGTAGTAAATCAGACCGTTCGGATCATAAGGCGTTATCTCAGGCTCAAAACCCGGCAACTCGAACGGATCGACAATGACAAAGTAAGTCAGCTTGTAACGCTCAACCTCAAACGGGAAGTGGTGGAAACCGAGGTTGACCATGCCTTCGTCAAGCTCGCTGTCCGAGCGGGTCGTGTATTCGGCAAGGCCGGCTTCAATCACCGTTCCACTGCTGACATACTCACCATCCGGCCATTTATCCGGCACACACGGGCTGTTTTCGAGTTGAAGCGAATCGATCTCACTAAGGAAGTAATCGCCCACAAACAGCGGATCCTCCATAAAGTTGAACGTGTCCGGATCCCATTCCTCGTTGTTCGGATCCCAGCCGTAAAGCTCACAGCCTTCTTCGACATAAATCGGAATGCTTGCCGACAACCCCGCAATCGCCGCACCAAGATTAACCCTCGGCTTGATAATTGCAACCTTCGTATCCATAATAGGTACACCTGTTGCGATCAGCAGAGTCCTTACCTCTTCGGGCGACAGCACACGGCCCAGCATATCCATAGCAGCCGACTGAATACTCGCAACCGCACCGGCCGCAAACGGACAAGCCGCAGACGTACCGTTAAACGCAGGCTCGTAGTCGCCGGGATCGTAACCGCCTGGCCCGACGATATCCGTAGTGTAGATCGGGTCACCCGGGGCAAGTATGTCAAGCAACTCGCCCGTATTCGAGTAAGGCGCCACCATGTCAGTCGTATCGAAAACAGCACCGACGGAGATAACTTTCGACATAGCCGCAGGATGGCTGATGCCCTGACCGGCAAATCCGTCGTTACCCGAAGCTGCGAGAATCGTAATGCCCGCCTCGTTTGCCGTATCCGCCGCAGCCGTAAGAGCAGGAGAGAACGCATCCGCTGTGACCGAGTCGTTGAACGGCAGACCCCGGATGCCCCAACTGTTGCTGATAACCATGATCGGATTCTGAGGATTGATGTACTGATTGGTAACACACCAGTCCCACGCAGCAATACCCGCACCAGCCGCGAACAGGTCATTATCATCAAAGACACGCAATGCGAACAGTCTCGAACCAAATGCAACACCCCCGATATAGTCACCCACATTGCCGACATTACCTGCTGCTATACCCGCACATGCCGTACCGTGAGCGGCAATTTGAATCGGCATCGGATCAGGGTCGTTCTCGGCGATGTCATAACCACCGACCACCTTGCTATTCGGGAACACACCGGCACCTAACATCGGGTGTGTATAATCAATGCCGTCATCCACTATCGCAACCGAAATATTCGTACCGTCATAAACCTGACGCGCCATCAAAGCGTTGGCAAGCGGTATTGCCTGAGCCAGCATGCGCTCGTAATACCTCTCGGGCTCGACGTGGGCCACCAGAGAATTGGAAAGCAGTTTGTTCAGCCCTGCCTGTGTGATGTCACATGCAAAGCCCGCAAAGTTCCGGTAGCGATATCGGATTTCAAACTCGCTGGCGTCAAGCGTATCGAGAACAACGTTGATGCGATCGGAAACCGCCTGATGTAATACGCCTCTGGACTGCGACGAAGACCAGTCCGTCGCCCTTCGAAGAGCTTCGAAATCTGAAAGCGTGACAATGACGCTGGCTCTTTCGGCGCCCGCGTCAAACTGACTGTATACACTGTCCGGTTCAACCAACTTCTGTCCACTCCTCTGAGCCTGTGAACCACCGATCGGTTCCAGATCCATGTCGACGTCGTCGAATATGCCCAGATCGTCCATCGCATTCGGGTCAAACCTCGGACCCACATCGCTGTAAACCATCACGACTTCCGAAACGCGCGGACCATACGTATCCCCGCTGCCGACAGCAATCTGAGCGCCATTGGAACCCGAATTGTCCCAGATGATACTGTCGGAAATGAACGTGCGACTGTTGTAAGAAACATAGATGCCGCCGCCATAACCAAAGCCGGCGCCGATAGAACCGGTCACAATGTTATCCGATATCGTACAATTCGTGATTTCCGGCTCGGAATACCAGTTGACCGAGATACCGCCGCCATCTCTGCCCGCCGTATTCTCGGCTAACAAGCTGTTATGCACCGTCGGCGTAACAAAGCTGTTCTCATCGCTGCCGCCAAAGTAAAGACCGCCGCCGGAGGCCTTTGCCATGTTCTTCTTAAATACCGAATCGCTGATATCCACCAGTGTGGAGAAACTGTAATAGCCGCCACCCTGACCGAGTACGTCGTGGGCATAACCACTGCTGCCGCCGCCGGCACCATTGGGATCAGACGGATCCGCCGAATCCTCGACAGCCTGAACGGCTGAAGCCACGTTGCTCGTGAAGAACGTCCGGTCAATCAAACCGGTCGAATGGCTCGAGTACATACCGCCACCGTGATAGGCGGCGTTGCGAACCACGTTGCAATCCTCAACAAATTCGGCGTCCGAGTCCACCCAGTAAACGCCACCACCGATCGTCGCCTCGTTGCCCTGGATCTCACAATTCTCAAAGGTCACAGATGAGTTCTTTTCTACGGCGACACCGCCACCAAAACTGACATAATAATCGTCAGCATCGTCAATCGTGGATGTATCCGAGAAGTTGTTCATGATCAGACTGTCCACAAACTCCACATCGCAGCCCTCGGAGATAAAGACCGCACCACCAGCCGTTTCAATATCCATTCTTCGCGACGGGGTCCGAGGAGGAATACCGTCACCTCCAAGCCCACAGATGCCATGGAAAGTCTGGTTATCCTCAAACCTGCAATTATAGAACTTCGGCGAGCAATCAGTTTCGCAGAAGAATGCACCACCATAGCCACTGTATTCCCAGTACTCATAATAACGATCATACGGATCGTAGACCCAGTCAAGGACCCACTCATCGGCCGGACCATACCAGCCGAACCAGTAGTACCAGCCGTAGGTGCCGAACTTGTCGCCATTTTCCCAGCCGTCCCACCAGAACCACTCGGTCGGATCTTCTTCGATGGCGTCGGACCACAACCAGCTGCCGCCACGGCCGCCGTGGGCACCGTCAAGACCGTCGCCACCGTCACCGCCATTGCCGCCGCGAGCTAAACAGTTGGTGAAGACACAATCCTTGAATATCGGATTACTGTTCCACGCAGCATAGACCGCACCACCGTATGCCCGGCCTGCCCAGCCGCCGTCATACCCGTAGACATGGCCCCCCGTTCCGTTGTCGCCAAGACCGCCGTCACCGCCCGTCACAGAACAGTCGTCAAAAGTACAACCCAGAATCTGAGGCGAACTGTCATACATCTCGATAGCACCGCCGAAAACACTCACTCCGTCACCACCGTCAATATCAGGCGGGACATCTGGGCCGTTGATACCGTCAACGCCTATCCAGTTACATTCGACGAAGGCACAGTTGCGGATGATCGGCGAAGCACTTTGCAGACGCATATTTCCACGACGAATGGTGATGCCCTCAATGATCGTATCCGCGCCGACATCCGTTAACCAGAACTGATAACCTTCAAGCACGGTCGCTTCGGTAATATCCGCATCATCCGGATTCATGCCCGAAATCGTCAGATTCTTGCCGCTGAAAATAACCTCACCATATGGGAACGGAGCAAGATAATCACCGGTTTTGATCAAAATAACATCGCCGTTATACGCATCGTCAATCGCATGCTGCAAGCTCGTGTATTCTGGCTGACTGCCCACAACAAGCGTCCTGGGTTGATCAAACTGCACGGTAACAGTCTTGTCACGACCCATGATGACAATGTTCGTGTTTTCCTTCGAGTCGTCATTAACGGTTCCGCCCGACCACTGCGCCACACGGTAATTGAATTCCGGACTCGCAGTCAGCGTCACCACGGTACCGGCGTAATAAGGACTGGTTGGCGGATCGGCCGTGAGCGTACCATGGCCGTTCTCGCCGTCGACCACTTCCAGCGTCAACTCATACTGCTCAATCGTGTTCGGATCGAGATAGTGAACACCGATATCAACCTTGGCATCGTCGTCGAACGCGCCGGTAATCGCATCCGTCGTGTACGTATCCATACCGAGATTCGCAGGTGAATCGCTGCCGCCCTGTAAAACCGCCGGGCTGGTTGCCTGGTCAAGGTAGAACCTGCCGAGCGGGCCGGCGACAAACACCGGATCCGCCACAATGTTACTTGCATGCAGATCGTCGCCTGCCACAGTCGTATCTGCACCCGTATCGGGATCGGTAAATTCGAATGTGAATATGCCCGTTGTCTCGACATAATTATCGAAGAAAATACCGTAATCGCCATCGGAATTGTTGTTGAACACACAATACTGAATCAACGAGTCTTCCACATCTTCATGCTTCGGCCATTCCTCCGAGATCGCATGACTGTTACAGTTGTCGAAGATCGAGTCAAGAATGCTGACCGACGAAGTCCAGTCACATGACACGGCGCCACCGGCAAGATTGGCCATGTTGTTATAGAATGTGCTGTTTCTAATTTCCGGCCTGGTGAAAATATCGCAGGAAATAGCTCCGCCCTTAACCGTCGCTGAGTTGTCGGCAAAGACTGAGTTAATCACCTTATGCTCGAGACTCTCATTACCGTCGCCGCCGAAGAAACTGATACCGCCGCCAAGGGCGTGAGAACCCACAGCCTCATTGTATTCGACCGTGCAATCCTTAAACGTTGCCGACGTGTTCATACAGGCGATTCCGCCACCGACACCGTCAAGACCTTCCAGGGAAGCAAGATTCATGCGCGAAACATCCAGCGCACCGATCTCCAGTTCCTCGAGGTCGTTGTCGGTCGCAGTGTTGTCCCTGATGATACTGTGCGTAAATACCGCATCGCCGTCGGCAAGGAACAGACCGCCGCCGCTCTGAGACTCATTGTCTATGAAGTAGCAATTGTTAAACAACACGTTGAAATCGTGAGCATAGATACCGCCACCCCACGTCGCTTTGTTTCCGGTGAAACTGCAGTTGTCAAAGGCCAGTTCAAGAACCATCCTGTTAGGATCGGTGTCATTATAAATGTCAACCGCACCGCCGTAACCGCCTGCCCTGTTGCCGTCAAAAGAACAATCGCCAAAGTGCACATCACTCTTACAACTGACCGCACCACCCGAACTGTAAGCCGCGTTGCTGTAGAAGTTACAACTGTTAATATCCACATTGCCGCCGGGACCAACATATATTGCACCGCCCGGAGCCGTCCTGTTATAGCCGCTAAAGAACGCATCATAGATGATCGTACTCATATAGTACGCGCCATACCACGCCGAACTGAAGTAATCCGTTGTATAGCTTGTGGAATTGACGCTCTCATTCTGGGAGAACATGCAATCGTCGATGTCAACCTCGTTGCCGCCCTTGCAGTAAACGCCGCCGCCCAGGTTAGATGTAAAGTCGCAATTTCTCAACACCAAAGCATTTTCCTCACCTGCGAAAATTGCTCCACCGATCGTATAAATCGGCACAGGAACGCTCTCAAACTCCAGTGTTGTGCCCCCAAATGTAGGAATTAAGTAATAATACACCTCATAAGCTGAATTTTCATGGAACGTGCAGCCGATAAAGTACCCGTTGCACCTCTCATCAAAGTAGGCCGCACCACCCGCAACGGTTGTACGATCGTCCGTCGGGGCAAATGTGATACCCGCATTAATCCATGAGTAGAACCAGCTTCCATAGAACAGGTTGTTATAGAACTGCCCCGTAATACCCGATGACGCCACCGGAGTGCCGTCTCCACCTTCACCTCGTGGACCGCCTTCGCCGATAATGCCCCACGCAGCGGTATTGTTGTCAAATCTGCAATCGAAGCATCTCGGGCTGCTCCCCCGGTCAGAGTAGATCGCACCGCCCATACCTGTACCGGAAGATGCACCCCCATCGCCGCCCGAACCGGCATTGTTACCGCTGCCGCCGGCGCCGCCGTCACCACCGCGACCACCGCGTGCGAAATTCCCGATGAATGAGCAGTCTCTAAAGGCCGGATTGCTCTCATTAAGACAGGCAACCGCTCCACCATAACCGTTACCGCTGCCGTTACCCGCATTGCCGGCCCACTCTCCGTCAACTCCGTTATTGTAGAAATCGTTCGCACCGTCATCCCCGTCGCCGCCGTAGCCACCCATGGCCAGGCAGTCGGTAATCACACAGTACGAGAATGTCGGTGAACTCTCGTCTTCACACAGTATCGCACCGCCATAACCGTCACCGACCACATCTTCACCATGGTCGGCGGTTATGCGACCATCGGGGGGAAAATTGATCTCATCGCCGGGAATAACTCCGCTGAGACCTACAGAACCTACGATGTAACCGTTTCTGATCGTAAAGCCGGTCACGACCGCATCACGGCCTTCACCACTGTGGAAATGGAACGCACGCTGGTTGTCATAACGAGCGCCCTGGCAATCAATGATCGTCGCCGCAACAACAGCCGGGTTGTCCGGAACCGTCGACATCAGCGTGATCGCTTTGCCCTCGAAGTCGATACCATCCGGGTCCGTCAAGAGATGCACACCGCGCGATACGACAACACGATCACCCGGACTGGCCGCAGCCACCGCTTCTTCGATAGTATCATACACCCCCGGAACAAGAAGATCGCGCGTCCTGGCCTCCTCGAACTCCACGCGCACAATCTTGTCGGAATCCATTATAACCGTCGTGATCGGCACCTGCCAGACAACATCGTCTTCAGTGCCGATCCAGCGACGGACCCTGTAACCGGTTTCAGGTTTAGCCGTCAAAGTCACAACTTGATCGGTTATGTACCCCTCTCCATGCGCCGGAGAAAGTTCAACGGTTCCGTGTTCACCGTCGCCATTATCAATAACTTGGATTTCAAGCTCATACCGTCGCAACTCAAAGACCCTGTAGTGATAACCGATATCGAGGAGACTTTCCGCACCTTCCGGAACACTGTTTGTCCGGGTCGTATGAGCCTCAAGACCTGCGTCGACGGCAAATCTACCTTCCCAGTAGTTAACACAATTGCTGTCAACAACCTGACCGGCATCTATCTGGCTGAGCATATAACCGCCGACGAACAGCAATGGATCGTCACCACCGTAAATCGTGTCATCGCCAACGAAGAGCGGGTCATCGACAACGTTAAAGGTTGTATTCGGATCCCACGTCCAGGTGTTGGGATCAAAGCCCGTGATAACTTCCCCGTTGACAATGGAACCTTCGTCGATATGAACCGGACGACCGAAGAGCATGAAGCCTTCCGGCAAACCGTTTCGGACGAAGAACAAATAACGACCCAATACCGAACTGTTCCGCCTGTTGTGGATCAAACCTGTTTCCGTATTCGTATCCAGCAGTGCACCGTTGACGCCCGAACCGGGAAATTCGAAGAACGTTCCCGCCACGCCCGTTCCGTTCGAGAACCCTACACGCGCCGACAGCCCCCCAAGGCCACCGACACCACTTATATCGCCGGTTTCCCACTCAATCAGATCGTAATTGAACTCGATGTCAAAGTCGCCGGGACCGCGGTCTTCACGTTCAATCAAAATCATCTGGAAGCTGTTCACCCGATCGCCATTCATGAAGAAGTAACCCACAAGGATCCAGTTGACACCAAACGCGCGGTGACCGTCGACAGTACCCTGACCGTAAGTAACAACGTCGGAACCAATGCCCCTGGTATCAACATCCGCCAGGAACGGAGCCATGATCGGGAAACCAATATTACCCGTCAGGGCAAAGGGAGTCCACCCGAAGAACGGAAAATCAAACGTCACATTACCGTTGTTGTTCACATAAAGCTGATTCCTGACCACGCCAAAGAAATCAATGTCAAAACCGATATTTTCCGGTCCGACTGACTGATCGTCGTTGGCAGGCAGAGTGAACTCATCGAACCCCTCGCGAAGGGCGATTGCAAACGGATCGACTTCACCAACGCCCGTGAAATTGGGATCGTACAGTGGACCGATATCGCTGTATGTGATGTCAAGCGAAGCAACGCCGGCATCGTATTCGTCCAGATCGCGCACCGCTATCTGAGAACCGTACTGAGCGATATTCGCCCAGATGATACTATCTATCACCACAACCTGGCTCTCATACGAACAGTACAGACCGCCACCGTAAGAATCCTCGCCGGTGACCTTGTTATCGGCAATCGTACAATTGGACAACGTCGGCCTCACAAGCCAGTCACAGGATATACCGCCACCCCGATTGCCGGCCGTATTCCGACTGATCAGACAGTTAAACAGATTCGGCGCCGCGGAACTCACAGCCGCCGAGTCGCCCGCAAGATAGATACCCCCGCCGCTATCACTGGCGCGGTTTGAATCCATCGACGTATCACTGATGGAAATACTCTCGCCAAATACGTGTATACCGCCGCCGAAACCGGCTGTCACTGAAACGCTTCCACCCGGATCGCTCAGATTGGTTATGAGCGTCTGATCGGCAACATTTCTCCTGAAAGAACTTCCCGAAATCACATTGCCTGTGCCGTTAATCGTGAACAAACCGCCACCGCGCATCGCCACATTATCAGCTACGGCACAATCGATCACCTCAAGCGCCTCCGCCTCCGTCCCGGTCCGGTTCAGGCAGATCGCACCACCGTCTCTGGCAGCGACATTACGCCTCAGCCGGCTATGCTCGACCGTTCCCGTACTGCCTTCATGGACGTACAATGCACCACCGTGGTCACCTGTATTGTTGATGAAGTTGCAGTCGGCAACCGCCAGCTCATTGTCAAAACCGTAGAAAATAGCACCGCCGTCGCCGATATTATCGTTACCGCCACCGGCGACAAGCAAATCGTTGCCCCGGAATGAGCAGCCCGTGATCACAGAAGTACAATTGACCCCGAAGGCTATCGCACCACCGGACACCTCGGCGGAATTACCGTTGAAAAGACAGTTGTCAAACACAGGCTCACTGGCCGTCGAACAGTAGACCGCGCCACCGGAACCGCCCTGTGCAAAACAATTGGTGATCAAACAATTGATGAAAGTCGGACTACTTTGCAGGCCGATATAAACGCCGCCGCCGTCGCCATCAAAAGCGGTACAGTTCTCGATCACGACGTTGATGAAAGTCGGACTGCTCCGCGGCCCGATATAGATACCGCCGCCGCTCACATCCGTCGTGGAGTCGACAATACGCACGTTCTTGATTACCGGACTTGTATCCGCACCGAAATACAGGCTGCCGCCCGACTCACCGGGTACGCCGCCGTTAACAAACGTCAAGCCGTTGATGACCGTATTCTCATCTTCCTCATTGTCGAATGTAAACCCGCGCCGTCCCGCTCCACAGTCGATAATCGTACGGCTCACGGTGTCCGAATCGTCGGGATTGACGCTTGTGATCGTAAGCTGTCGACCGCCAAGATCGATCCCGCCGTTGTACACATCAGGCCAGACAATCAGTGTGTCCCCGTTAACGGCCGTACTTATGGCATCAATCAGCGCATCGCCGCCGCCGGAAACTTCCGTCGTAACAGGGCGTCGGAATTCAACTCTGAATTCATTGTCCTGGTCAATCACTATCTCCAACTCGTTGCTCGTCGACACCAGCACATCATCGCTGTTGTACCACCCCTTGACGCCATAGCCATCGGGAGGAATTACCGTCACGGTGATCTCCTCGCCTTCCAGATACCAACCACCGGCAGGATCAAGCTGCCCCTCATTATCAGGGTCGTCCGGGTCCTCCACCATCGTTATTTTAAGTTGATAGAGAATCGCCGCCTTAAGGTGGTGATACCCCATGTCCACGTCATTACTGTCGACGATCCCCTCCTCAATACGGGTCGTATAAGGATCAGACAAACCGGCTTCCTCGGCCGTTTGACTGCCCGCATCAATACAGGGGCTCTCGGCCTCCAGGAAATAGTCTCCGATGAACAGCGGATCGCCATTGATGTTACCAGTACCGTTCGTCCACACCTGCCCCTGCGCGTCCCAATCGTGAAGCTTAGAGTTCTCTTCCACAAAAATGGACGCACCAGGAATAACCGGCAAACCTTCGGTCACGAAGAATACGTATCGTCCAGGAACCTCACTGTTTCGGCTGTTATTAATCAGACCCGTTTCCAGGTTGTCATCCAAAAAGCCACCGATCACACCTGAACCCGCAAGTTCGTAGAATGTTCCCGGAATACCTGTACCGTCGGAGAAACCGGCCCGAGCGGACGCACCACCCAAACCGTTCACGCCGCCGTCGTTGTCACCGGTTTCCCAGCGAATCTTCTCGTAGTTAAACTCAATGGCAAAGTCACCCGGCTCACCCCCTGGTTCGTCCGAAAGATCGATGATAACCAACTGGAACGTGTTGAGTTTGTCCGAATTACCCGCCTCGTAACCTACACGAGACCAGTTGACACCTATAGCATTGTGCCCGTTGACCGTACCCCGCGCAAACCCATAAGTGACAACATCAGTGTCAGGATTGGTCGTGTCCACATCCGCAAAGAATGGCGCAATGATCGCATTGCCCGTACCGCTCGTCAACGCATCGGGCGCGATACCCCCAAGCGGAGCGCCCAACGTCACGCTGCCATTATTGTTCACATATAAACTGGAGTATTCCACATCCAGCAAATTGATCACAAAGCCAATATCAATCGCACCGGTCGAACCGTCATTAGTTGCCGCAAGCGATGACGAATCGAATCCAGGACGAATCGCGCTGGCCGAAGGATCTTCACTATCAGGACCCTCTCTGTCCTGATAGTCATAAATGTCACTGTGCAAAACTCGAAGGTCCGAAGGCATAGGGTAATACATCCCCCCGCCCGTCACCGCAATCTGAGAACCATTGGCGCCGGTGTTACCCCAGATGATCGAATCCGTAACAAGCGTATTACTGTCAGACGAGCAGAATAATCCG
>SDBV01002220.1_pt1 | contig 29062 bp, 32 predicted proteins | sample 2277081 | NCBI WGS metagenome assembly SDBV01 (sample SAMN10402039, study PRJNA504765) | marine sediment metagenome | isolation source: marine sediment core GS10_PC15, 223 cmbsf | place: Arctic Ocean: Southern Knipovich Ridge | collected 2010
ATGGAGAACTGATCAAAACCAACAAGCCGAAGAGAAAGCGAAAATCAACCAAGGCAGCATGATGACAAAAGCGGACATTTCTAAAAGCTTATGATGCGGACTTGTTTAGTTGCTGCTGACACGCCTCCTTAAAAATGTCTCCCACTCCTTCGAAGGGGGTTGACATCGCCCTGTTGTGTATTACATTGTCATTCATAGAGGGGAATGGTCATGGCTACAAAACCAATCGTACAAGCTCGCATCGACAGTGAGATCAAGGAAGAGGCAACGGCCGTTCTCGCGGCCATGGGGCTCACCGTGTCCGACGCGGTTCGCATGTTGCTCACCCGCATCGCGCGGGAGAAGTCGCTCCCCTTCGAGCCGCTCGTTCCGAACGCAGCGACGATAGCGGCGATGCGCGAAGCTCGCGCCGGTCGCATGACCAAGTTCGAAAACGCTGAAGCGCTCATGGCCGATCTGCATGCGGACGATTGAGCGCACCGGGCAGTTCAAGCACGACTACAAGCGCGAATCCAAGGGTCGGCACAAGGCAACCCTCGACGCCGACTTCCTCGCCGTCCTCGCCCTCCTCTTGAACGACCAACCACTCGAAGACCGGCTCTGCGACCACGCGCTGACCGGCGACTGGAAGGATCACCGGGACTGCCACATCAAACCCGACGTCGTACTGATCTACCGCAAGCCCGATCTCGACACGTTGCAGCTCGTCCGTATCGGATCTCACTCCGAGCTAGGGCTATAGCGGCTAGATCGCGATCGATCTGAGAATCGGCATGCGGTGCGATCGTTGCGCGGTGGCGAATTCACTCTCATTGGTGTACTGTTGAACCTCGAAAACAGTGGCAGAGGTATCCGCCTTTTCTTTGGTTTATCCGCCCGCCTCTTTGTCTCCTATTCGTTCGATACAGGTGACGCGTAGCCAGTCACTATACGAATCGGTTTTTGGACAACTCACCACAATTAACCACAACGCGCTACCGCAGACGTGGCGCGGGTTTGCGGGGTTTACGTTGATTGTGAGTTGTTGTCGTTTTTGGTGGTTTTTCGCGAGCAATTACCCCATGAGTGCCCCATGGGGAGGGGGGGAGTTACCTTTTCGAATGTCTCTCACTCATTCGAACTGGGGACCGCTCACGGAATACAATCGCTCTCCCACCAGGCGATTTCATCGGTACCGTATGCCGCGCCGAGCACGTCAATGTCGCCGTCTCCGTCGATGTCCGCCGCATACACCGACCGGGCGAAGTCGAATGCCCCGTCCACCGTATGCTCGGTCCAGGCTGTACCGTCGCCCGCGGTGTTCTCCCACCAGGCTATGTCATTACTGAAGACTGCCGCGCCGAGCACGTCCATGTCGCCGTCGCCGTTGATGTCCGCCGCATACACCGACCCGGCGCCATTGAATGCCCCTTCCACCGTGTGCTCTGTCCAGACGGTTCCGTCGCCCGCGGTGTTCTCCCACCATGTGATGGCACCAGTATTCCAAGCCGCGCCGAGCACGTCCATGTCGCCGTCTCCGTCGATGTCCGCCGCATACACAGAAGTGGCGCCATCGAATGCCCCGTCCACCGTGTGCTCAGTCCAGGCGGTGCCGTCGCCCGCGGTGTTCTCCCACCAGACGATGTCATCGGCGTAGTATGCCGCGCCGAGCACGTCCATGTCGCCGTCTCCGTCCACGTCCGCCGCATACACTGACGCGGCGCCGTCGAATGCCCCGTCCACCGTGTGCTCGGTCCAGGCTGTACCGTCGCCCGCAGTGTTCTCCCACCAGGTAATGTCATCGTCGTCATATGCCGCGCCGAGCACGTCCATGTCGCCGTCTCCGTCCACGTCCGCCGCATACACCGAAAAGGCGCCGTCGAATGCCCCGTCCACCGTGTGCTCTGTCCAGACGGTTCCGTCGCCCGAGGTGTTCTCCCACCAGGTAATGTCATCGGCAATACCCGCCGCGCCGAGCACGTCCATGTCGCCGTCGCCGTCGATGTCCGCCGCATACACTGACGCGGCTTCGTCGAATGCCCCGTCCACCGTGTGCTCGGTCCAGGCGGTGCCGTCGCCCGCGGTGTTCTCCCACCAGGTGATTTCATCGGCAAGATAAGCCGCGCCGAGCACGTCCATGTCGCCGTCGCCGTCGATGTCCGTCGCGTATACAGACCAGGCGCCGACGAATGCCCCATCCACCGTGTGCTCGGTCCAATTGGGAATCGAAACACAAATAGGATCGGTATCCGTATCTGTATCACTGTCGGTGTCGGTGTCCGTGTCAGTATCTGTGTCTGTATCGGTGTCTGTATCGGTATCCGTGTCAGTGTCGGTGTCAGAATCGATATCGGTGTCCGTGTCAGAATCGGTGTCGGTATCCGAATCGGCGTCCGTATCCGTATCGGTGTCCGTGTCGGTATCGCTGCCCCCGGATCTGCTATCACCACCACACCCGCCGCAAACCAGCACGGTCGCAAGTGCCATCAACAGCAAGTACCTCATTGCCGAACCCTTTCATCATGAACGTGAGAGTATTTTATCAGGGATCGGAAAAAGGCGCACGCCTCCTTCAAAATGACTCCCACTCCTTAGAAGGGGGTTGTCGTTTGGGGTGGTTCTTGGGGAGCAATTTCCCCATGAGTGCCCCATGGGGAAGAGCCTATCCGCCTTTTCTTTGGTTTATCCGCCCGTTTCTTTTTCTCCTACTCGTTACAGGCGCAAGCGCGCTGACTATTCGAGGTTCCTGTAGTTTCTTGGGTAGGAGTGATATGACACCAATGGCGGTATTCAGTCGTCGTCGTCGGACCCTCGTAAAAAAGGTACGTACACCCGACCGCAGCGGCGCTTTCGTTCGCGATTAAAACTCCGGCCGGAGCACCCAGGGCATCGAGAACGTCCTCACAACCCTCGTAAGTGCCATTGTAACCGGCAAAAGTATCTGTAGCTTCGTTGTATCCGCCATGAGTGCCGCAAACGGAAGCGACCGTATCAGATCCGCAGGGTAGATCCAGAGCGCCAAGATACCAGCAATAACCGCCAACGAGCACGCCATCACAAGGCGTGTCTGTGTCCGTATCGGTGTCCGTGTCGGTGCCCCCGCGCGTATCTCTTTTCTCCCACCGACCGTGGGATACCTTATCCGCGGAGGCGTTCTCCTCACCCATCTCCTCGATCATCTCCAGCGCCTTCTGAGCCGCTTCTGCGGCTTCCTCCTGGCGTTTCTCCCATCCCCCTACCCTGCTCACCAGTTTCTTCACCTGGGCGGTCAGCGCGGCGATCTGCTTGCGCAGTACTCGCAGTTCGGTGAGGGTAATGCTTGACTGCGCGCGGCATTCGCCGTGCTCGTCGACCCTACACTCATCCGCCAAGCCTACGGAGGGCCATGCTCCGGATTTTTAGGGTTAGATGTCGATTTCAGGAAACTTTTTCTCCGAACGACCGATTAGTTCTGGTGAGCATAGCCAAACTGTGCAGGAGGACAGAATGTATGTGTATCTAATCCAGAGCATCCCAAGCCCAAAGCAACGCTACGTGGGGATGACAAACGATCTCAAACGGCGCCTTGAAGAACACAACAGCGGCGAAACAACGAGCACCATCGATCATCGACCCTGGGAGATCGTCACATATCTGAAATTCGCCAACGAGCTAAAAGCCAAGAAGTTCGAAGCCTATCTGAAACACGGATCAGGTTACATCTTCGCCAAACGTCACTTTTGGTGATCCATTTAGAACTCTAACTCGTCAAATCCTGCGAAGGGCCTCCGAAGCAGGACCGTAAACGCTTTGATTTCGACAAACCCCTTAATTTGGTGATCCATTTAGAACTCTAACTCGTCAAATCCTGCGAAGGGCCTCCGAAGCAGGACCGTAAACGCTTTGATTTCGATTTGAATTTGAATGTATCGGCTCTGCTTCGGCGGCCCTTCGCAGAGTTCTTGGAGTTGGATGTGTTTGAGCCAACAAGCGGACTCGAACCGCTGACCTGCGCATTACGAATGCGCTGCTCTACCAACTGAGCTATGTTGGCCTACTTCGCCGGAGGCTTCTCAGCCCCACTCTACACGCCGGGCACGGGGAAGGTACCTTCTTGCACGGTGTTGTCAAGATCCTGCTGGTAAAGATCGCGTCTTGAAAAAAGGCCAAAAATTTCTACCATACGCGCTTTCGCGTTAACAATAAGAAGATCGCCATGGCTGTAACTATAGCCGTTGATGGTTGCGTTTTGCGCTATCAACAAATCTGGAGGTAGACTCATGGACGGCAAGATATTCCTGGCCACTTTTTCGGACGGTTCCACCAAGGTTCTCGGCGACTATGACGCCCTGGCGAATGAGGCCTACGTGCTCGGACGCTGGGTGGACTTCGAGGACAAATCTGTTCGCGAAGCCAAATGGGAAGCCTGGGAGGCCGAAGAGATAGTGGACGAATAGAACCCCGGATGACCGATACCAGGGTGAATGCCCAGATAAAGGGCGCCTGCATCAAGATTATTTAAAATCCCAGCTCGTAAGCCACCCCGAGGAGTATGCGAAGATCCATGGAGTTGGACGCGATGGTCTCGACGTCGGGCTCTGTTGTGCTTCCGGAATACTCTACCCTGTCATCGTATTCCGAGGGCTGGGTCAGGTTGTACGCGTACCGCATGTCGATCGTGACGGCCAGCTTCCATACCTTGATCGCCAGACCGAGGCCGAAGCAAATGTAGGTATCGGTTTGTTTGGACGCGGTGAACCTGTTTCGCGACGCCTGCAACGCCTGTAAACCGTCTTCGTCCAAGTACTGGCTGCCCTCCGTGACCTGGATATCGGTGGCAGCACCGGTGCCCACCACGAACTCCGGTCCCACACCCAAACTCCCCCTCACGCTCTCACTCTCCAGGCTACCCTCCAGCAGAAGGGGCATCCGAACCGCGTTGAAGGTGAAGATCCAGTCGGTCTCGAGCACGTTGTTGAAGGTGATGCTGCTCCAGTTCTTGTTGTGCTCGAAGATCAGGTCGAACTCCAGACCCAGGTGCCCCTTGAGGATTCGAAACTCGGTGTACAAGCCGCCGCCTCCACCGATTCCGCCGGCGCCGTCGTCGTAGACCAGGGCCCAGGCAGGTGCGTTGTCGGGACTGGTAACGAAGTTGCCCCCGAAACAACCCTTGGCACCCAGGCTCACGCCGAAGAACGGAGTGTCGTTATCACCCTCCTGTGGGCTCACGGCGCCCGCCCCCGCGGTTATCAGAAAAAACGTCACCATTAACAGGGCCGCTATCGCGTACTTGATCGCCATGGTTCCTCCCGGGTCTTTCTACAACAGGTGATTGTCGAACAGTATATAGAAACCGATAATTTCGTCTAGTCGAAGGGGTTGGCGTCGTCGGTGCGCTCGAGCCCGAATTGCCTGTCGGAAAGACCCGCGATGAGGATCGCCAGGCCCAGGCGATCCAGATCGTCGTCAGTGGGAACAACCATGCGGCTACCGGGTTTGGATGAGCTCGTCCCCCCGAAGAAGCCCCGCGCCGTCTGGACCATCGTGTGGTACTCGATGGACACCCTGGGCAGCCCGGACCCCTTCATCCACCGGTGGATCTTGGAGGGGCCCGCGTTGTAGGCGGCCAGGGCGAGATCCTCGTCACCGTCGAACTGCTTGACAAGCCGCGCGATGTAGTAACTCCCGGCGGCCACGTTGAACTCGGGATCGAAGGAGCGGTGGCTGCCCCTCCAGCCGATGCACTCGGCCAGGTAGTCCGCCGTCCTCGGCATCAGCTGCATCAGGCCGCGGGCGCCGACAGGGGAAACCGCCTCTCGATTGAACCTGGACTCCACCCAGATGATCCCGAAGATCAGGTCCTCGGGGATATCGTTCTCTTTCGCCGCCTTGGAGACGAGGGGCGCCACGTCCTTCACCTTCTGGGAGGTAACCCCCCACGACCCCTTTCGCTTCATGGTCACCGCGCGGGTCGTCTGGACCACGGATCCTCCGACGCCTTTATTATCGCCATTGTGGGATACCTTTGCGTGACTGCTCTTCTTCTTGTGAGAACCGGAGGTCTTCGTAGACGCGCCACCGCAACCACCGACGGCAATCAACATTGCCGCCGGCACGAAGATCAGGAGTTTTCGCACCAGCAAGTACGACATGTAGGTTATTGTAGCACGCGAAGTCAAAGATGGAAAAAAAGCGCTCGTAAGGACGGTTCGGAACTACATCCCGTTGACGGTCATGCCGTTCTCGTCGAAGATGGAAAACATTTTCATGGCGTTTTCGTACCAGAGATTGTACGAAGTAAAGAGCGTTCCGGGTATCTGCATGGCGTCTGCCCCATAGGTGGCGCTTTTCATTGCTGAATTTATGACGAACAACATGCAAGTTCAACCCCATTCCAAGGTGCGCCGGGCTGACAATGCCCGATTCTACAAGCGCCTCGGCGAGATGGAAGCCCTTCGCGCACCTCCCGAGAACCACCCCTTCTTAGGATTCTAAGGACGTCGGCAAGAGGTTCAACGCGCCGTGCCTCCCATGTATCGGGAGACATGGGCGGCGATTTTTCCAGAGGTATGAAATGTCCGATTTTGCAGGCAAAACAATGGTTCTGTTGGGTAACGAGGCGATCGGTCGCGGCCTGGTCGAGGCCGGTTGTCAGCTCGCCATGTCGTATCCGGGAACCCCGAGCTCGGAGATCCTGCCGTCGTTCGTCCGGTTTGCCAGGGTAGATAACATCGACGTCCATTCCGAATGGTCGGCCAACGAAAAGGTGGCCTTCGAGGAGGCACTCGCTGCGTCGTACACTGGCAAGAGAACAGCCGTGATCATGAAACAGGTGGGCATGAACGTGGCCGCCGACCCCATGATGAGTTCCGCGTATACGGGCGTCAAAGGTGGATTCCTCATCATCACCGCCGACGATCCGGGGCCCCACTCGTCCCAGACCGAGCAGGACACGCGCATGTTCGCCCTGTTCGCCAAGATCCCTGTGCTCGATCCGGCGTCCCCTGACGAGGCGCGTAGAATGGTGCCCTACGCCTACGAACTCTCGGAGAAATACGAGATCCCGGTAATCTTGCGGCCTTCCCTGCGGGTATGCCACGGTCGCGAGAGTTCCACGCTGGAAGAGCCCCTGGTTCTCGATCGTCCGGCGAACTTCGTGAAGGACACCCACCGATGGGCGGCGACCCCCAGGTACAGGCTCAAGCTGCACCGGCAGCTGAACGAGAAGCTGGTCAAGATCACCGAGGATTTCGAGGCTGACACCACCTTTAATTTCGTGGACAACGCGGACGCGGAGTCGAGCTTCGCAATAATAGCCGCGGGCATGCCGTATGCCACCATTCGCGACATTCTCAAGGAGCACGGCGCCTTCGAGCGGGTCCCGATCCTGAAGATAGGTACCGCCTTCCCGTATCCCAAGAAGACCATCGAGGGGTTCGTCTCCAGGTACGACAAGGTGCTTGTTGTGGAGGAGCCCGACGCGGTGATCGAAATGCAGCTCTCCATGCGAAGCCGGGTGATGGGCCGACACGACGGTACCGTCCCGGATGCCGGAGAGCTGACCGGCGAAATACTCACCGATGTTCTTTCAAAGGTGCTGAGCGACGCCGGGGTGATAGACGAGCCGTGGGCGATCTCTAGAGACCTGCGGAAGGTCGTTGATGATCTGGAAATCCCGGTGAGGCCGGCCAGCCTGTGCCCCGGATGTCCACACAGATCGTCGTTCTACACGATCAGGAAACTCTTTGGAAAAAAGGGCATCTACACCTCCGATATCGGTTGCTACACGCTGGGACTCAACCTGGACGCGGTGGATACGTGCCTCGACATGGGCGCCGCTATCTCCATGGCCACCGGTTTCTACCACGCGTACAACCACGACAAGGGAGATGTTCCGCCCATCGTGGCCACCATTGGAGACTCCACCTTCTACCACGGCGGCCTGCCCGCCCTGGCGGGGGCCATCTACTCGGACGCGCGCTACATTCTGGTCATCCTGGACAACCTCGTCACGGCCATGACCGGCATGCAACCGACCCTGGCCCTGGGCGTCCAGGCCGACGGGACCCTCGGAACGGTGCTTCCCCTTGAGGACGCGTGCAAGGGCCTCGGCGCCAGGTTCGTGCGCGTTCAAGATCCCTACGATCAGGATGGAATGCGGGAGGTGCTCAAGGAGGCGCAGGAACATTGCCGCGGACCCGAAGGACGGGTGGCGGTCGTCATTGCCAGGCACCCGTGCCTCATCAACGACAGGGCTGCGGCGAAGGCCAACTTGAGCCCGGTTACCATCAACGACAACTGCAACGGTTGCGGCCTCTGCCGGAAGACCTTCGAGTGCACCGCGCTGGTCAAGGGAGATCCGGTGGAGGGTAAGGACGGCCGGTTCTATACGATCATCGATCGGCGGGTTTGCGCCGACTGCGGCCAGTGTATCCCTGTTTGCAACCGCGACTCGATACAGCTCCTGGAGAATTGAGATGACTCGGGTCGCCAAAAAAAAGGTGCTGGTGATCAACCCCGGCGGCACTTCCACCAAGGTGGCCCTGTACGATGGAGACACCGAGATCTTCTCGGTTGATATCCGCCACGAGGGCGCACGGCTCAAGGAGTTCTCCGCGGTTCTCGATCAGCAAAGTTACCGGCTCGAAAAGGTCCGCGACGCGCTCCTGGAAAAAGGTGTGGACATGGGGTCCATCGACGCGGTGGTCGGTCGCGGCGGGCCCGTCGCTCCGGTGGACAGCGGAACCTACGCCGTGGACGAGGCGATGCTGTCGGCCATCGCGCAGGGACGTGTCATGGTGGAGCATCCCTCCCTGCTCGGCGCCCCGCTGGCCCATGAGCTGGCCAAAGAGGCCGGTTGCGATGCCTTCATAGTGGATCCGGTCAGCGTGGACGAGTTCGTGGACGAATCCAGGATTACCGGGCTGCCATCCATATCCAGGCGAGCGTTGTCCCACGCGCTCAATGTCAAGGCGGCTGCCCGGACGGTGGCGCGGGAGCTCGGTCGACCGCTCGAGGACCTGAATCTCATCGTGCTACACCTCGGCTCCGGAACAACCGTTGCCGCATCCCGCAAGGGAAGACAGGTGGACGCCACCGACGCATCCGCATCCGGCCCAATGGCCCCTACCCGCAGCGGATCCCTGCCGGCGCTGGATCTGGCAAGACTGTGCTTCAGCGGCAAGTACGACATGAAGGGGATGAAGAAGCTGATGGTTGGCCAGGGCGGCTGGGTAGCCCATCTGGGAACCGACGACGTGCGCGAAATATACACACGAATCGACGACGGCGACGGGGAGGCGAGGATGGTTCTCGACACCACCGAGCTGCAGATCTCAAAGGAGGCCGCGGCCATGGGGGCGGTGCTCCTCGGTGAGGTAGACGCCATAGTGTTGACCGGTGGGATCGCCCGCTCGGAACGTTTTATCAATGAGCTGAAGCCCAGGCTGACCTGGATCTGTTCTAAGATAATCGTGCTGCCCGGCGAGAACGAGATGCTCGCCCTGGCCCTCGGAGCGATCCGGGCCGTGACGAAGGAGTGCGAGGCACGATCCATGGGGCCGTACATAAAGAAATTCGCAAAGGAGCGATCATGAGTGCTCTCAACATGTTGTTTGCAGGAGTCGGCGGGCAGGGGATCCTGTTCGCCAGCAAGATATTCTTCGAAGCCGCGACAAAAAGGGGGGAGAAGGTGATGGGCGCCGAAACCCACGGGATGAGCCAGCGTGGAGGTTCGGTGGTATCGCATTTCAAGATGGGCGACCAGTCCAGCGCCATGGTCATCCCGGGAACCGCGGACGTTCTCGTGGGTCTCGAGCGCACCGAGGGGCTGCGCAACCTCGAATTTCTTCGAGGCGGCGGGATCTACCTGGTCAACGCGCCGGACCTCTCCTGCATCCCCGAGTCGGCCATTGAGCAGCTTCGGGAGATGGGCATGAAGATTCACAACTTCGACGCGGACGGCATTGCCATGGCCAAGAAAAGGCCGCTCACCGCCAACCTGTACCTCATCGGATACCTTTGCGCCCTGTCCGAGATCCCGTTCGAGCACGAGGAGATCAAGGAAACTGTCGGCGTGCTTACCAAGCCCGCCTTCCTTGCCGACAACCTGGACGCGCTCCAGGTCGGATACGAGAAAGGAAAGGCACAGCAATGAGATTCGATGACATGGCCGCGAGGGCCAGGGCGCGCGAATCCCGCAAGCTGGTGGTTGTGGGCGCCCACGAGAGCAACATTCTCAATGGAGTGGCGCGGGCTGCGGCGGACGGAATCGCCAGTCCGGTCTTGCTCGGAGACAGATCGGAGATAGAGAAGATCGCATTGAGCCAGGGCATCGATCTGACCGGGCACGAGATCGTGGATATCGCGGATACCACCAAGGCCGCCCTGGCTTCCATGGAGATGGTGCGCGCGGGCGAGGTGAGCGCGTTGATGAAAGGCGTGATCCCCACGCCGGATTTTATGCGAATAGGGTTCAAGAACGGCCTCAAACGCGAGGGCAGGATTATCAGTCATCTGGCCGCGTTCGATCACGAAAAGGCCGGGCGGTTGTTGATGGTGAGCGACAGCGGAATCGTTCCTTTCCCGACTCTCGAGCAGCGAGTCCAGATCATCAAGAACGCGGTGGAAGCCATGCGCGCGCTCGACGTACCCGAACCCAGGGTGGCCGTCCTCGCCGCAACCGAGGAGGTCTCCGACAAGATCCCCATCTCCAAAGAGGCCGTGGCGCTCAAGGAGATGAACTCGGACGGAGGAGAGCTCGCGGGCTTCGGCATCGTCGACGGCCCCATCGACTTCTTCGCCGCCATCGACCCGGAGGCGGCCGCCGTCAAGGGAATCGGTGGTGAGGTTGCGGGGCGCGCCGACATTCTTCACTGCCCCGACCTGGTGGCGGGCAACCTCATGGGCAAGTCCATGATCTACTTCTCGCAGGGCATGAGGACCGGCGGATGCGTGGTGGGCGGCGCCGCGCCCATAGTGTTGCTTTCCCGCGCCTCGTCCGCCGACGACAAGTACTGCTCCATCCTGCTCGGGCTTTCCTGCGCGTAGAAATCCACCTGAATCTGGCAGATATCGATATCGGGCAGATATTGCGCTACGAAACCCTCTTTTAAACTGCGGAATCCAGTTTTTCGAAAATAAGCCAATCAAATTTGGGTATTATATGGAATGAGCATAGAAATTTGTCGAAACGTGATTCTGAAACAAAGTGAAAACACTCGCATTGTATATTTTGTCAGCGCTCTTGCTCGTCACGATCGGGCTTGCGGGCTGCGAGAAGTCTCGTGAAGCGGACACCGTCGAGACAGCGCGGGAAGCCCCCACCACCCTACCCCACCGGATCTTCAGCTGCGCGGCAAAGGCGCTCGAGGCGGTGCTCGAGGAGACCGATCCCCGGGTGGTCGGTTTTGGGGAGTTTCACCAGCAAACCGGAACCACCGGCACCCTGTCCACCATCGAACGGTTCGCGGACCAGCTGCTACCGGTGATGGCGCAACGAACTTCCGACCTCGTCGTGGAGACATGGGTCAGCAAGGGGCATTGCGGCGCGGTGGAAAAGCAGGTGGTGTCCGACGTGAACAAGGTGTCGAAGCGCCCGGACGAGACCGAAGACGAGAACCTGAGAATGCTCAAGACGGCCAAGACCCTGGGCGTACAACCCCACATCCTCAAGATGGAGTGCGCGGACTACGAGAAGGTGCACAGGGCGGACGGCGGCGTCGATTACCTGGAGATGCTGGAGCTCGTTGCACGGCGCCTGATGGAGACGACCGGGAAGATCCTCGAAAAGAGATCCTCGGGAGACCACCGGATGATCGCCGTATTCAGCGGCGCCATCCACAACGATCTCTCTCCGGCGAAGGACTGGGAGACTTTTTCATACGGGCCGGCCATGCAAAAGGCGGCGCGCGGAAGATACGTGGAGGTTGACATCTACGTGCCGGAGTTCGTTCAAGCCGCAAGCACCGCCCGTGAAGAGATCTGGTACGGCAAGGTCACGAGCCTGGCGTCGAAGGAGACGGCGGCGCTCATCGAGATGGGCAAGAACTCGTACATCATCGTTTTCCCAAAGGGCAGAAAAGCTTCGCGAATTTCACCCGATCACTTGACGGAAGGGAAAAAAGATAAAAAGGTGGCTCGTTGATTTTGTGAAGTATTTACGAGGAAAGGATCCCTACAATGGAAGCTTCCAGCAAGGCCGATTTCACAGACTTCAAGGTTGCGGATCTGGCCCTGGCCGACTTCGGGCGCAAGGAGATCGAGATTGCCGAGCAGGAGATGCCCGGCCTCATGTCCGTGCGTGAGAAATACGGCATGGATAAGCCCCTCGCGGGCCAACGTGTCATGGGATCGCTGCACATGACCGTGCAGACCGCCGTGCTCATCGAAACCCTCGAGATCCTCGGCGCTCAGGTGCGATGGGCCAGCTGCAACATCTTCTCCACGCAGGATCACGCGGCCGCTGCCATCGCCGCCAGGGGCATCCCGGTCTTCGCGTGGAAGGGTGAGACCCTCAAGGAATACTGGCAGTGCACAAGCCGGGCACTGGACTTCCCCGGAGGTGTGGGACCCACCCTCATCGTAGACGACGGCGGCGACGCCACCCTGCTTGTTCACAAGGGCCATGAGCTGGAAACCATTCTGGAGAAAGACGGCTCGCTGCCGAAGATAACCACCACCGTGGCCGAGGAGATCGAGATCGAGGAGCTCCTGCGCGAGATCATCGCAAAGGACAATCGTCGCTGGCACAGGGCGGTGCCCGAGATCCTCGGCGCGTCCGAGGAGACGACCACCGGAGTACACCGGCTGTATCAGCGCATGGAGGACGGCACGCTCCTCTTCCCGGCGTACAACGTGAACGATTCGGTTACCAAGTCCAAGTTCGACAACCTTTACGGTTGCCGCGAGTCTCTGGCCGACGGCATCAAGCGCGCCACCGACATCATGGTTGCCGGCAAGGTCGTTCTGATCTGCGGATACGGCGACGTGGGCAAGGGCTGCGCCCAGTCCATGCGCGGCTTCGGCGCCCGGGTGCTGATAACGGAGATCGACCCCATCTGCGCGCTGCAGGCCGCCATGGAGGGTTTCGAGGTGACCACCGTCGAGGACACGATCCACGAGGTGGATATCTTCGTGACCGCCACCGGCAACAGGGACGTCATCACGGCCGATCACATGTCACGGATGAAGGACCAGACCATCGTGTGCAACATCGGGCATTTCGACAACGAGATCCAGATGGACCGGCTGGAGACCTGGGCCGGAATCAAGAAGATCAACATCAAGCCACAGGTAGACAAGTGGCTCTACCCGGACGGACACGCGATCTTCATGCTCGCCGAGGGACGCCTGGTAAACCTGGGCTGCGCGACGGGGCACCCGAGCTTCGTGATGTCCAGCTCGTTCACCAACCAGTGTCTTGCGCAGATAGCGCTGGCGAGGGACAAACCGAAGTTGGGCGTCTACATGCTGCCCAAGGCACTCGACGAGGAGGTCGCTCGCTTCCATATCGGCAAGCTCGGTGTCAAGCTGACCACGCTCTCGAAGGAGCAGGCCGATTACATCGGCGTCAAGGTCGAGGGCCCCTACAAGCCCGATTACTACAGGTACTGAGAGCCCTGTACGTTTCTACCCGTGTACACACCGCTATATCTGAAGCTGATGAGATCCGGCGAGCTTGCCGCGCGGGCGGACGAGGCCGTGGCACGCCTGTCCGAGTGCAACCTCTGTCCCCGGAAGTGCGGCGTGAACAGGTTGAAGGACGAGATCGGAACCTGCCGGACAGGGAGATATGCGCGGGTGGCCTCCTTTTGCCCTCATTTCGGAGAGGAGCATCCCCTGGTGGGCAGACGCGGATCCGGCACGGTCTTCTTTACCGGGTGCAACCTCAACTGCGCGTTCTGCCAGAACGCCGACCTGAGCCAGGGATCCGGGGGCATAAACATGGACGCCCGCACCCTTGCCCACGTGTTTACCGATATCCAGAAGACGGGCTGTCACAACCTCAACTTGGTAACACCCACCCACGTGCTTCCACAGATTCTCGAAGCCCTCGTGATCGCCGCCGGGGAGGGCCTCGGGTTGCCGTTGATATGGAACTGCGGCGGTTACGAATCCATCGACGCGCTGAGCTTGCTCGACGGCGTGGTCGACATCTACATGCCAGACTTCAAGTTCACCGACGAGGATCCTTCGAGAGCCTACTGTGACGCTCCGGACTACCCTTCCGTCGCCAGAGCGGCCATTACCGAGATGCACCGTCAGGCAGGGGATCTTCAGATGGACGATACGGACCTGGCAACGACAGGCCTGCTGGTCAGGCACCTGGTGATGCCCAACGGGCTCGCGGGCAGCGAAGCGGCAATCCGGTTTCTTTTTGAAAAGATCTCACCCAATACCTACGTGAACATCATGAACCAGTATCGACCATGCCACCTGGCATCGGAAGATCCCGACATCGGCCATTTTCCAGAACACGATCTCTGGATGGATGCAATCAGACTGGCGAGGAAGCTCGGTCTCAGGGTGGATAGTTAGGGGACCAGGATCTGGTAGTCGCAATGCCCGACGACCGAGATACAGTTCTCGTTGCAACTGCACAGCTGAACATCCTCGCATGTGCCCACGCCGCCGGCGCAATCGTCGCCGGTCCAGCACTGGAGATTGTCGTTGAGCACGTGGTGACAGACGTCAAAGCCGTCTGAAAAGGGCATGCAAAAGTAGCCTGTTGAACACGAGTTTCCCGAAGACGAGTCGCAACAACCGTCGGTGCCGTAATCGCAGTATCCAAGATGATCATCATCATAGCAGTCCATGTTGCACCCGCACACGAACACGTCCACGCACACATGCTCGGGGGGCCAGCAATCGGTGACCATCCAGCAGACGCCTCCGTCCGGAGTCGGCTCCTTGCAGACCCCCAACATATCGTCATCCCAGCTCCAGGAGGTGAGCACGCACTGTGAAAAATCGTCATCGTCGCACGGGCAATCCTCGTGGCAGCAATAACCAGGGATCTCCTCGCAATCCACCGAGCCGGTATCCGTGTCGGAATCGGTGTCCGCGTCTGTATCCGTATCCGTGTCTGTATCCGTGTCTGCGTCCGTATCCGTATCCGTGTCCGCGTCGGCATCGGTCGGCCCGGCCCATATCACCGGCTGTTCCGTCCAGCACGCGCACAGGCACGTCGAGAGAATAACGACGAGGATCAAAATGCCATACCGGGCTCTAACAATGTTCATGTCGGCCTCCGTTCAAGGTTATATCATAATTGTACTCAACGACATGCGACTTGCCAATCAACGACTCGACAACGAGGCTACTTGCCCTTGAGGCGCTTGAGGGTCTTCGTCACGCGCGCAAGGGCCTGCGGGTTGGTGTCGCCGATCTCGGCGAGGTACTTCTCGTAGGTTGCAATAGCCTTTTTATTCTTGCCCATATTCTCGTAGCAGTAGGCCAGGTCAAATAGCAGCCCGGATTCCTCGGATCCGAGATCGATCGCCTTTTCGTATTGCGCCGCCGCCTCGTCGAACCGTTTTGCGCTGCGCAGGGCCACGGCCATGTTGACGCGGAACTCGGCCTGATCCGGGTTCTTCTCGATCGCGATTTCGAGCAGGACGATCGCCTCCTCGTATCGGCGCAGTTTGCACAGGGCCACGGCCAGGTTGCTCGACAGCTCCAGATCTTCGGGGGACTTCTCGAGGCCGGTCTTGTACAGGTCGACCGCCTCCTCCAGCCGCTTGAGTCGTCGAAGCGCGGTGCCCAGGTTGAGGTAGTTCTGCATCTCGTCGGGCTCGAGTTCGAGCGCCGTCTTGAGCGACTCGACAGCCTCTTCCTCCCGCTCCACGCGGATCAGCATCGCGCCTTCCATCGACCAGGCCATCGCGTACTCGGAGTCGTGCTCGCGGGCGGTCTTGAACGCCGCAGCCGCGTCTTCGTACCGCCCGAGCTTGCGCAGGATCGAGCCGCGGGTGAAGTGGGCCCGGGCGAAGTCGGTCTGGATCTCGATCGCCGCGTCGGCCGCCTCGAGTGCCCCGTCGAGGTCGCCATCGTTCTTGAGCTTGACCGCCCGGTCATGCTCGGCCAGGGCATCTCCCGAGGCCGCTCCGACGGACGAACCTCCACCCGAGCCGGTGGTCATGCCCTGCTGCTGGACGGCGGCCGGACCGCAGGACGCGAAGAGCGCGGCAAGCCCGATCGCGGTGGTGACGCGAAGAAGTATCGATCGCATATCAGCCTCCCTATGGTGGATAGATAGTTTCATTTAATTGTAGTCGCAATGCCCCACGGTCGAGAAGCCGTACTCGTTGCAACTGTGCAGGAAAACGCCCTCGCAGGTGCCCGCGCCGACTGCGCAGTCGTCGTCGGTCCAGCACTGAAGATTGTCGTTGAGCTCGTGGTGACAAACGTCAAAACCGTCGGCAAATGGCATGCAGAAGTATCCTGCCGGACACGTGTTTACCGATGACGAATCGCAACATGCGTCTATGCCGGAAACGCAGTATCCCGCATGATCCTCTTCATAGCAAAGGACGTCGCACCCGCACACGAACGCGTCCGCGCACACATGCTCGGGGAAGCAATCGGTGAGCATCCAGCAGACGCCTCCGTCCGGAGTCGGCTCCTTGCAGATTCCGAGCATGCCATCCTCCCAGCTCCAGGAGGTGAGTACACAATGTGGAAAATCGTAATCGTTGCACGGGCAGTCCTCGTGGCAGCAGTAACCCGGGATCTCCTCGCAATCCACCGGGCCGGTGTCCGTGTCGGAATCGGTGTCGGTGTCCGTGTCCGTGTCCGCGTCCGTATCCGTGTCAGTATCCGTATCCGTGTCCGCATCCGTGTCAGTGTCCGCGTCGACATCGGTCGGCCCGCCCCAAATAACCGCCTGCTCCGTCCAGCACGCGGCCGGACACGTCGAAAGAATAACGACGAGAATTGAAATGCCGTACCGGACTCTTACAATATTCATGTCGACCTCCGCTCAAGACTGGTATGAATTATACTCCCTATTTTGACGGACCTGGCCAGGCGTTGGAAATTTCTTTTATCGAAAATGCTTCCAGGTCCGTCTTCGGGTCGATATCCAGGGTGACGTCCGGTTGCCGGATAGCCCACTGGATCATCATCCTCAAATAGGTGAGGTGCAGATTTCTCTTCGAAAACCTCATCTCCATGTTCTTCATGGCATCGCGAACCGAGGCGAGCTTGTCGGATGTCAAATCCACAAGCGGCATGTTTCTGCGCAGGAGGGCAGTGAGAGCCGTATTGTCCCGCAGATACCGGATGGTCTCGTCCAGCTCCTTGCGCGTGCCGTCTGCCCTGTCCGAGAAGTGATTGCGAAAACCCTCGACGAGCTCACCGAAGGTCGACATGGGAGTGTTCACATCCTCCGCAACCACACTGAGAGGCGTGAGCGGCGTCGCGGGGGCCGCCGTTTTTGTTGCAATCGGGGTCTTTCTGGGGCGGCCCGGCCTCCTGCGAACAGTCTCGGGGGGAAGCTCCTCCACTTCGATTTCCCGCGCTCTTCGGGCGAGGAGATCCCGAATGAGGTCCGTGAGGGTCGTACCCGCGCGAAAGGCAAGGTGATCGAGCAGGCGCTTCTCGTTCACGGTCAATCTGAAGGTAACCGCCTCACTGGCCCGTTTCCCTGGGTTGCGATAGAGAGACATGGCATTGTATTAATACTTACATGGCCATCTTACAAGCTTTTATAATTAATACAGCGCGTCAGGGCCAGGTGGGACTGTCGTCGTCGAGCACGTAGTTGCCGGTTGTGTCGAGCACCGGATCCAGCACACAGGTGAGATCGCCCGTGGAACTCACGTTGGTGGTGACGTCCACGACCTTCCAGGTCTCTGCGAATCCCACGACCTGCGGAACCTCGCCGTAGGTGGCGAGCCTCGCGCCGTCACAGTACACGTTGACAAGCGGATAAGTGACGGGCGTGGGGCCCGAGTAGAAGTGCACGAGCACCCGGAATTGATCCCCGTCGTCCGGGTTGTCCAGGTTGATGTTCTCCGGCACGCCGACCGTGGAGATGTTGTCCAGATCCAGGCGCGGGTTGGGATCGCCCAGAACATCGGGATAGCCCCAGTCGGGTCTGTTCCAGCTGCTCACCTTGCAGTTGGCGTAGAAGCAATCGGCCTCTGTGTCCGGCCACTGGTTGAACCAGTCGCTGGTTGCGGCAATCTTGCCCAGATGCAGGTCCACGTCGGCGGAGCCGGTGGTGCCCCAGCAGAGCTCCACCCTCAAGCCCGGGGCCTGCACGTGAATTATCCATGTACAGCTGAGCTCGCCCGCGGGAGTGTCCACGGTCAAGACGAGCTCGTAGTCCCCGGAAAGCGAGAAGTTGAGGGTCAGGAAATCTACCGAGGGGCCCGACAGGGTGGTCGTAACCACTCCGTTCATGGTGAACGGCGGGTTGCCGAGCACATCCCCGCACGGCCCGGCGGACATCTCCCATGTCCACATGGTGGCGCCGTATCCCAGGTATATGTCCATTCCGTCGATGTCGAGATCAGCGAAAGGTTGTACGGTACCCGGGTCGTACGAGCACAGGATCCACGGATCGCAGCACATACCTTCGTCGTCGCACCCGTTGCAGTTGTTGTCCGCGTCATCGCACTGCTCGCCTTGCGGCCAGATTCCTCCTTCACACGGGCCCCACACCCCGAACCCGCCGGACGACTGGCAGAGCTGACTCCCGTCGGTACAGGTTCCATGATCCCTGAAGTTGGGCGGGCCGAGGAAACACGGCTGCACCTGGCCCACCGTGCAGACACACCCCTCGTCAACCTGGCCGTCGCAGTCGTCGTCGTCCCCGTTGCAGTATCCCGGAGATTCGCTGGCCATGGCCGCCATGCACGAAGGCATCTCGGGGACGCAGGTATCGATGATCAAGCAGGTGCCGCAGTCGTTGCCCTCGTCGACCCAGTAGTTGAGGCAAGCCAGGCAGTTTGTCGCCGGGTCCCAATTGCCGAGGCACGAGTTGCAGTTGTCCGAAATATCCCAGTGGGCCAGGCAATACAGGCAGTTCGCCGACGGATCCCAGTTGCCCTCGCACGCGTTGCAGTCCGCCAGTGGATCCCAGTGCGGCGGGCAGGTGCCGCAATCGTCTCCCATGTCCACCCAGTGGTTTTCGCACGCATTGCAGTCCGCCGTTGCATCCCAGTTGTCGGGACAGGTTCCGCAATCATCTCCCATGTCTACCCAGTGGTTCTCACAAGTGCTGCAGCCGGTCGCGATGTCCCAGTTGCCCAGGCACGCATCGCAATCCGCAGCGGCATCCCAGTGCGGCGGGCAGGTGCCGCAATCGTCTCCCATGTCCACCCAGTGGTTCTCGCAGGTGCTGCAGCCGGTCGCGATGTCCCAGTTGCCCAGGCACGCGCTGCAATCCGCCGCGGGATCCCAGTTGCCCAGGCAGGAGGTGCAGCCGGTAGAGATGTCCCAGTTGCCCAGGCACGTGACACAGTCTGTCAGTATGTCCCAGTGGGGGAGGCAGTCGTCGCAGTTGGCCGCCGGATCCCAGTAGGGCGGGCAATAGCTACATGAGGCACCCAACCAGTGGGTGACGCAACCGCACTGTGCGGTCGTGGGCGTGAGGTTCTCGCACATGCCGTTGACATCCGCGCAGTCGTCCACAACGGCCCCCTCGTTGTCACAAGAATCGAACCAGTGCACGTCCCCGCCGGAGCCGCATTGCTGGTAGGATTGCGGAATACAACTCGTGTCCGTAACGGTATCGGTATCTGAACCGGTTTCCGTGTCCGTGACGGTATCGGTGTCTGTGTCTGTGTCGGAATCCGTGTCTGTATCTGTGTCGGTGTCACTGTCTGTGTCGGAATCCGTATCCGTATCCGCATCGATGTCCGAATCCGTATCCGTATCCGTCGAACCGCACTGGCACTCTCCCCACCCGTCCTCTCCACATATCTGAACGCCGATGCTGCCGTCCGGGCACTGACACACGTGTTCATCACCAACTTCGCATGATTCACCAAATCCCAGCATCGATCGCCCGCAACCGAACACACCCACCGTCGCAGACAACGCCCCCGCCACCAAGATTCTCGTCCATATTGAATTCATCGTGATTGCCTCTTGTTTTTCTCTGATACTTACTTAGTAGCACGGAGCCGAGAAAAAGACCGAAATCCGTGTGTTATTAAGGAAGCGCCCTGATCCCGCGGGTGTAAAACCCACGGCCACGATGCACTTCGTGCGATGGGGGCTTGCTGTTCCTCTCCTCGTCCCGCGGGTATAAAACCCGCGGCCACGATACCCTCCCCTCCCCGCAATGGGGAGGGGCCGGGGGTGGGGTCGGCGGGCGCACGTGTTCGGCTTTGTGTTACCTGACTTTCAAGCGCTCGATGGGCTTGTTCCCATTGCGCGGTCTCTCCTGCAACGCGTTGCGACGCTCGGCCTCCCATACATCGTCCATGCCCTTCTCCGGCACGTCTCGAACCACCTCCAGATCCTGGTATCCCCGCAACACGAGAGACAGGCTGCCCAGGGTACTCGCAAAGGCGAGCAGCTCCGACTCCTCGAGCCCGACGCTCAAGCTCACCGTGCCGTATCGAGCCGCCTTCTCGTTCCCCTCGCTCCTGCTCCCCGACAGATCCCTCCCGGTTGCGAGCACCGTGACGTTCTGCAGGAGCGTGACCGTCACCTTGTCCGAGCGGAGATCCTTTCCCTTTGAAAATGTCCCGAGAATATCCACCCGATGTCCCGGTCTGAGCAGCCCACCCATGGACAGGGAGGAATCGACCTGGATCGTCATGGCCCGCTGACCGGGCCCGATGAGCTCGGCCAGATCGTTCGCCAGGATCGACGGTCGCTCCACGAAATCGGTCCACTGGATCATCTGCCCCTGTTCGAGATTGACGGCCAACGGCAAGCCTATGATCTCGTCGGACCTCCCGGCGATCACCACCCTCTCGTCCACGAACGCCCCGGGGATCGATCGCGCGGCGACCATCGCCTCCTCCACTGTCTCGCCCGCCTCGACGCCCGCCGTCGTCACGAGAACCTCAATCTCCTCGCCGCCCCTGGCCTCGGCCTCAACCTCCCGGAGAAAGGCAAAGTGCAACGCTCCGGCAACGAGCCCGAACGCAAGCGCCGCGATCCATTTTTTTCTCACGAGATCACCTCCTCTTTTTTTCGTCGAAGAACCCGGCGGCGACCACGGTGGCGGTTCCGCTCCTCACGCCGCGCGTCGCGATGACGTGAAGACGGGAATCTCCCCTGATCATCGTGGCTACTGAGAGATCCGCATTTCTTTCCCGGGCCAGCCTGGATTGTTCTGTTTGCGACCACCCCTGCAACTCGAGCTGCCCCAGGGTGATTTCGAGTGCCTCCGTGCAGCCTGCCTTCATCTCGCTCGCCGCGATCCCGGCCTTGCGGTCAGCTGTCATGGATGTGATCAGATGATTCCCCGGCAGGCCCGCCGGTACTCCCGGCAACCGGCAACGTTCTTCCGGGGCAACCCAACCCGAGCCGTCTCCCCGTCCGTCGAGAGCCTCCCGAGGGGATGCGTCTCTGCCCAAGTTCATCGCGATTCCGGCGGTACAGATCTCACCGATCCCCGTATCGCGAGGGGTCGTTTCGTGGGCCTTCACATCCTCGTGAAAGACGAGCGCGGCCGTCGCGAGAGCCATGAGGACGGGCCACCAGGTTCTTCTTGCCAATCTAGTCATCTTCCATCCCCAACGCCTTGGAGACCACGGTGGTCACCAGATCCATGAGACCGTCCACGGGCTCCATGTTGCACATCACAGTCCTCGTTCCCTTCACATTCACCGTCGGTCCGCCCATGGGCGCGGGCACTCCCTCCACCGAATTTTGCACCGTCGCTGTCGCGTGGGACCAGGCAAAAGGCTGGCATCCGGCGATACTGCCGATCATCTCCCCTTCTGTCTCCTCGAGGCCCGTGTCCATTCCGCTGATCTGAGAGATATCGTCCAGGGACAGGTCCGCGTCTCCGCACTCCCCCGAATCCGCCATCTGCATGGCCACCGCGCCCGCCGTCACCTGCGCCTCCATCCTCCCGACAAAGAGGTGGTGCAGCGCCATGAGGCCCATCCAGATCACAATGAAGAAAGGCACCACTATCGCACCCTCGGTCATTGCCGTTCCAGCTTCGTCGCAAACGATCCCCATTCCGGTTCTACTTCCCATCAATGGAGCACCAGCCCTTCGAGCCCCGTCAGACCGTTGGCGCCTCCTCCTCCGTCGAAAAACGTGTCGGTTTGACTTCCCACGCTCTGGCATTCCGAGGAGAACTCGCCATCGCAGGAGCCCGCGAATCCCTCGTCGGACGAAGGCATCCGAAACCGGATCAGCCGGGATCGCCAGCTCATGTGCCACAGGTCCATGTCGCCGGAGGTGAAATCGGCGGCCGCGAAACCGATCCGCCCGACCGCGTCCACGTCATCGTGCCCGCTCCCGGCTATTCCCACTTTCCTCATGCGCCCCTCGTATCCCGTGCCGGCAATCACAAACCCGCGCACGCGCAGCCCCTCGGGAAGCTGCTCGTCATCCAGGGCCTTCGGCTTGGGCCAATCGTCCGGATCGAGAGGCTCTCCCTGCACCTCCACCTCCAGGGTCTCCTCTATCAGGCAGCTGTGTAAGGCCGGATACTCAGTTCTCGTCACGCGCTGTGCGCCATCCGGGTAACCCGATCCCGCGTCCTCATTGTCCTCGATGAAGCATACAACCTCGCCGCCGCAAACTCCGCCCCCCTCGCACGGATCGTCGTCGATCCACACCAACTCTTTTGCTCCAGTCGACTCAATTGACTTTGAGATCTGTCCACTCGAATCGACCCATTCCACCCACACGTCCTTCCGCCTCGTCCACAACCCCTCGCCGTAGCGATTGCTCTCCTGCTTGCCGATGCACGCGGTGCAGCCCCACGCGGAACAGGTATCGCACAGGGCGGTGTCACAGCCGCCGCTCCACTCGTTGGGCCTTCCTGAAGAATCGTCGCATTCGGGATGATCATTCAATGGATAGGCAACGTCCCGCGTCATCTCATCCGCCGGCGGAGAGTCGCTCCCCCCGCAGAAGAAAGACGTGAACGATCCTGCAACCCCACCAACGAGCTCGCCTACAGTGTCCTGTGCAAACTCCGGAAGATCCCCCGGCAGGAGGAATGTGCAGGCAACCACTACGTTCTCTCCCGCACGCTCGCACAACTCCTCGAAGCTGCCTTCCTTCACCGGAAGCTCATCCATGATGGGCCACGCAAAACCTATTTCCACGGGATCGTAGACCGCCCTTGTGGAAATGTAGACCGCCTCCGCCTCGGCCAATACCGGGACGGTCTTGCTCACCGCGTTGGATGCCTTCTCCAATCCCTCGAGCACATCCTTGATCCGCGGCTCCACGTCGTCGGCGATATCCATCACCTTGTCGAGCGCCTTTCCAAGGGGAACCATCGCGCCGCACGCCGCACCCTGGGTAACGACACAGGCTACACCGACGACTACAATAGCCACTGTAAGGATCGCCTGGAGGACACGCAGAGCAACGAGGATGGACATCACCGCAGCCATTACCAGGTTGATGAGCGCTATGATGTTCATTCCACGCGCCTTGGCTGCGGCCGATGAGTAGGCCACGCTGTCAGCGGCGTCCTGCACCACCTGCTGCTCGATGGCCGCGTGCCCCACACCGGCCACGTGGTAGACCAGCGCAACCATGAACACGGCCACGAAGGTCGCCATCACCATCACCGCACCACTGTCGCTCTTCATCAGCCTGCTTGTCATTTTCATATCCCCTGGTTGGGAAAGGTTCTCTCCGCTTCGAGCGCGAGCAGTTGCCAGCCCGCGACGCCTACGATCCCGGCGAGCAAGCCGCCGTTGGTCATGAGCGCTTCCTTTCTCTTTGAATCGAGATCGTCGAAGCTCGAGCACATCAGACGTCGGGCCAGCGGCACCGCGCAACGAAACAGAAACGTCACCCTCACGGTCACCGGCCCCCGCGGCTCGAACGAGGTGACGTAGCCTCCCTCGGAATCCACGAAGGTCACCGCCACCGCCCATTCGTTCCACCCCAGCACTCCCAACGCCAATCCCAGAGCGCCGTTTCCCGAAATGGCGCCCGCCACTGAAGAAGACGCGATGCTGTCCATGGACGGCGCAACCGGTGAGAGGGTCAACCGGGCCGCATCCCCAATTGCCGCCAGTCGTCCCCCCGAAGGCGCTGTCGCGTAGGCCTCCAGCCCGTCACCGCCCCCTCCCACCTGGTTCAACGGAACCCCGCCGTAGTCGGCATCCTCGTGATCGTCGGGCAAGATCACCACCGCAGCCCTGACCGCCCTGGCCGCCGCGTGCTCCACCATGAGCTGCGCGCTGTACACGAGTGCCAGCTGAGTCAACCCCAGAAACAGCGTCAGAAACGGGATGATCACGACCAGGAACTCCACGTAGACCGCGCCGAATTCACATATCGCCCATCGATCTCTCATCCCGCCGCCCTCAACGCAAACGCCGCTATGGTGCCCACCAGGATCGCCGGACCGAATCGGATGGAAGTCCTGGAGGCCGATCCGATCTCCTGCCTGCGCCTCAGGCGCGCGCCCGCAAATGGCAAGGCCAGGCTCGCGACCGCACACAGGCCTGCCTTCATTCTTCCCTGCCGGATCCAGACGAAAACCCCCTGCGCCGATCCCGTGAGGAAGGCCAGGGTTTCGAGCTCCAACCCCATCTCCAGCCCCATGAGCGCTCCGAGTGCCGCCAGCAACTTCACGTCCCCGCCGCCCATTGCCCCGACCCGGAACAGGAGCAACGGCACGATGGAGGCCGCAAGCCCACCGACAATCGCCATCATCGCGCCTTGCAGACCTCCAAAGACCGCACCGCCGACCAGCCCGGCCGTCATCCCGAGAACCGTCAACATGTTGGGAATCTTGCCCGTTCGCACGTCTACGACCGCCGCCACGACGGCAACCGATATCCCGATGACAGCAAGGGGCCAGGCGACTGTCATCACAGACCCCCGACTTCGCCGGTTGCGTCGCCGATCTTCTGGGATACCGTATCTCCAAATGACCGCCACAGGCCGATCCCGGCCACGGCGATCAGCACCAGAATGATGATGTACTCCACCGTGGAGAGCCCCCGTTCGTCACGCACCAGAGAACCGTTCGACCTGGCGTTTTTTTCTCTTTCGTTTCCCATTTTTCAGTCTCTCTTTCTCGCCGGGATCATGTTCCGGCGTCTCATGGGATGGGCAGAGCGAGGACTAACTCGATCGACCGGTGATACTGAAAGAGCAACGATCCCAGCGGCACGGCCGCCGAAGCGAACCCCACGGCCACGGTCACGATGAGCACGAGCTGCTCTATCTGTGCCGTTCCGAGCTGGCTGCGTCTCTTTTCAGTGTCCGAATGATCCGACGTTTTCATCGCCTTGCCTCCCGCCTACCCCCCTGTAATCGGCCGCTCGGGTGAGAAGTTGCGAAAAAAAGTAATTTAGTATGAAAAAAGTTGATTCCGCGTTTGGCGCGTCGACGGACAAACGTCCTCCGCGGGAGTAAATCCCGCGGCCAGAAATGAAGAACACAAAAGGCCCGAGGCCTGAAGTCCCCCGCGCATGAATTGCGCGGGCTGGAGAAAATAGCCCGCAGTGCTTGGCCGGAAGAACCAAATGGCCAATGAAGAAAACCAGGTCATCCTGACCGCGCCCTGTTCAGGGCGCGGCACGAAGGTCGATGACGGGTCAGCCGCTTGCCTCGCCATGGCCCCCTGTAAAAGTGTCGAAGTCATTTTTAGGGTAGTTCATCCGGATCCAGCCGTGTTTAACAAACCTTCGGGTTACGTTGGATGGCTTGTTACCTCCCTAATTCGCGTTGCATGACAACTACTTACAAAGAGTTGTTGGCCCGGGCCAACAACTTTTCCAACAGCGATGAGCAATAAAAAGACCACCAAGATGACCACCAAGATAATCGCCCGGCCGAGCACATCCTGTAAAAGTGTCGGAGTCATTTTTAGGGTAGTTCATCCGGATCCAGCCGTGCCCGACGAACCTTCGGGTTACGTTGGATTGCTTGTTACCTCCCAATTTCGCGTTGCATGACAACTACTTACAAAGAGTTGTTGGCCCGGGCCAACAACTTTTCCATGGGGTGTCAGACACTTTTTCCGAAGGTCCCACAGCGCCTGTTCGCTGCCATCCTCCGGCGTATCCGGCGGCTCATGTCGCCACTTCCGGTGCCGGGATGACGTGCTCTTCGTTAAGAATCACGGGAGAGCCGGAGAGCAGACGGACTGGCGCGCTCCGACACTGAGAAAACGCCTTCGCCACAGCGGTTTGCTGTCTTTTCTGGTCGCTGTAAGACCGAAGAGCGGCTGGCATGCACGAATTTTTCATGTCACGCTTTTCTCAAGGACACAGTACAGAGGTGATGGTATCATCACCCGAAAGGCAGTTTTTTGGGATGGAGAGAAAGCCATATGGGAAATGTCAGGTAGGATGGATGGAAGCCAAATGGGAAATGCCGGCTAAAAAGCGAGGTAACATGCGAAAATCGATTCTGGTCTGGGCCATGTTCTGCTCCTTCGCCCTGGCGCTGTTGCAGACAGGTTGCGGAGACTCCTCACCATCCATGCCGTCTGACGCAGGCGACGCGGACGCCGACTCAGACACCGACGCCGACACCGACGCCGATACTGACGCCGATACTGACACCGATGCGGACACCGATACCGACTCAGACACCGACTCAGACACCGATACCGACCCACTGACACCTTGCGAGGAGGCGTCCCTAGGAGACTCCGACATCGTTTGCTGCCCCGAGCCCCCGCCAGACGACTGTGAGGAGAACAACTGGGATTTCTCGCCGATCGGGCAGAACCCGGACGAGTACGGCTGCTGCAGCCCTGACCTGGACATTGTGGTGTGGTGCAGCGGAATGATGGGCGGAAACTTGCACGAGGACGAGTGCGGGGGCGGCGACGCATGCGGCTTCGTCGACCAGGGAAATGGGTATCTGGACTGTATCTGAGGTTGAGCAAGACCCTTGCGGCCATCGACGTGGCCGGGCATCTCGAGCTGCCCATTCTCGTCACGGAGCAGTATGTGAAAGGTCTCGGGCCGACCATCTCACCGGTGAGGGAGGCGCTTGATCGTTGGGACGCCTTTCGTCCGGTGGAAAAGACATGACTGTGCCTCTTCTCTTTTGAACTTGGCCGGCCTGCGCACTATTCAACATGTGCCTTGGAACGTTTCAGCACTTTCCATGGGGTGTCAGACACTTTTTCCGAGGGCATCCTCACCAGAGAGCAAATCCTCATCGCCTCAGAACGCGTACAAAAGATCGACCAGGAACTCGCCGCCTTCGCCGAGAACAACTACGTCCCGCACAGGGTTTGAGGTTCGCCCCAATCGAATGAGTCACACTCTTTATACTCCCCACCCGATGTATAATCCCCGCACGGATTCCAACCACATTATTTTAAAAGAGGACCAGCGTCCCTTCAGGACGCGGGTTCTATTTGTTTTCCTAACCTGGGGCTGCGCCCCAGGCCATATTCCCCCGCCGCTTCGCGGCGAAGATTTACGGCCGTGGGTGAACCACGGCCCTACGATTAAAAACAACGATCGCAAGATTACGAAATCCCCCCCTCCTTCGCCAAGGCTACCCTCCTTCGCCAAGGCTACGGCGAGGCAAGCGGCGGGTAGGCTAGCCCATGAAAGGACCGGTGGTCGTGACGGGTCCGCCGCTTGTTCTACGTTTGCCCTGCTTCGCTCGCGAGTGAGCTTCGCAGGGTAGCACGACTTGGATCTTGGACCTTGGATGACGTGTTCAGGGAGCCTTGTCGATCTTGGCCAGTCCTCTTGCGGCGCTGTCCCTGACCCTGGGGGCGGGGTCGTGCGCGGCTCGTTCGAAGTTGATTCGCGCGCCTTCCGGATCCCCATGGTCGAGGAGTTTCCATCCAAGCATGGCCGATACCTCTCCAAGCCGAGACGACCCGGGGAACCTGTTGAGGAACTCCTTCATGGATGCGGCAGCGGCGCCCTTCGCCCCTGCCCTGTCGTGAGAGATCGCCTTCCAGTAAAGGGCATCCTCGGCGATCGTATCGTTCCCTCCCCTGGCCGCCAGACCAAATGATATTGCCGCCGACGCGGGCCTCCCGGCTCGCAATGCGTCCCAACCCTCGTTGAATACCGCCTCTGCGGCCGATATTCCGGAGCCCTCAGCAGAAGACTTGGTGCCATCAGCGCGACCGACAGGCAGTCCTACCTTCTCCGCCATTCCCGGGCGAAGCCCGACATCCACATCCGTAGCCTGGACTTCCACATTATCCTCACCATCACCTGCCCTGGACGGCGTCGCCTCTTCCCTTCTTTCCCATCTGTCCCCGGGACCGAGCATCACGACTTGACGATCGAGAGATCTCACCTCCACTTTTCCGCTCATCACTCTGACGCCTACCAGCCTGTCGTCCGCCGCGGTCACCTCGAAGACCGTGCCGCGAACCTCCACCTCCGCATCGCCGATCACGACTCTGAACCTCTCGCCGGGAGCCAACTTCTCCACCTCGACGGTAATCGTACCCCTGGTCAGCCTGACCATTTCATCGGGCTGTGCGCTCACAAGCGTGTGCGAGGCCCCGGTGATCGAATGAACCGTCGCCTTTTGAATCTGCTGTTTCGTGACCACCACTTCCGGCTCGACCGTCCTGTCTTTCAGTGCGACGAAGATACCCGTTGCCACCGCGACGAGTACGGCAGCCGCGACGGCGATCCGGTAAACCCGAAACCTGCGCCTGGACAAATTATCGCGGAGACGAGCGTTGAGCAGAACCGAGTTGAGCACGTCGTTTGCCCGCTGTGCCGACGGCTCTCCTTCCGGCATCAGGTTGCACGTGCCCACAAGTGATCGGAGGGAGTCCACATCGTCGGAGCATGTTGGGCATCCCTTGAGATGCTCGTCAGTCTCCCGGTCATCACTTTCAAAGTAATGACGTGCCAGATCCGTCGATGACGGGCATCCCATTTTTGTGTCACCGGTCATGATTTCTTCCTTCCCATTACTTCGGTCAATTCCCTGCGCGCTTCGTGGAGCCGGCGCCATACCGTCCCCGGTCGGA
>SDBV01002221.1_pt1 | contig 29059 bp, 22 predicted proteins | sample 2277081 | NCBI WGS metagenome assembly SDBV01 (sample SAMN10402039, study PRJNA504765) | marine sediment metagenome | isolation source: marine sediment core GS10_PC15, 223 cmbsf | place: Arctic Ocean: Southern Knipovich Ridge | collected 2010
GGCCACAGCAACCCGTCTGGACCAGTTCTGTGGATCCGCATCGTAGATTTCTGCTTCTTTTTTTTGACTCTGGTGGTCAGCAGCTTCTTCACGAAATCTATCCGCAGATTCCCAATCCAGACCCTCAACAGAGACTGAATTGACCTGAAAACCAGCTCTCTGCAGGATCAACGGCCACTCGGCATCGGTCCCAAGTGGATGTCCTGGCTCACAGTTCGCTACGAGATATTCACAGGCTTTACGGGAAAAGCCCTTTGAGCCTGCGCTGACGTCGAGAGGTTGACCCACAAGATTAGAGACCACCAGATTGCTGATCGCTTCTGTCTGGATCAGTGCCTGAGGATGAGTCTGGTAAGAACCAGCTGAACGACCAATAATCAAGCAATCATACTCCTGTATCTCACGCAGAATATCCTCCCACTCTCCCTGGCTGGTTTCAACCCAGCGCAGCAGCCGGTCGAAATCAACGTACTGGATGTGAGTTCCGGAAAATTCAAGTGCAAGCTCGAGGACAAGGGAACGACCCCTAGACCAGTCCAGTGTAATGACAACTTCGACCTGGGTTAGTTCCTTGAGATGATGAACCAATTCTGTGTCTGTCTCAGGAGGTAAAGAGATCGAAATCCCGGAATATGCCTGCTGTAAAAGCGGCATTAGTTTGAGAAACCGGCCAAGTTCTCCACGTGGATGCCAGGCTGTTGCCAGAATTATTGTCATGGCACCTCCAAATTGAGTTTCAATTCACGTTCCAAAAATCCTGCCTGAGTGTTGGATCAGTCACTTTGGGATTGCTCAGTTAGGATATTCATAATTTTACCCGGCACGTAGATCACCTCGACAACTTTCCCGCCAACAATGTGCTGTTGGACTTTTGCCAGGTCGAAGGCCACAGCCTCGACCTCAGCCTGATCTGCAATCATCGCTACTTCAACCACAGCACGCACTTTGCCATTGATCTGGATGGGAATTTGAACAGTCTCATCCTCAGTTAACCCTTTATCCCAGACTGGCCAATCTTCCGTATGAACGCTGTTTTCATACCCAAGTAGGTGCCATAACTCCTCCGAAATAAATGGTGCCGCAGGTGCCAGCAATACCAGCAAGCACTCCAAGGAACGATGATATGTTGCTGTCCGCCAGGTTCCCGCCTGATAGCGATCTGACAGCAGGTTCACGAACTCCATCAGCGCTGAAATCATGGTATTAAATCTAAACCCTTCAATTCGTTGGCTGACCTTTTGGATAGTTTTATGCAGCTCCCGCTCCAGACTGGCATCCTTATTCGATGCTGAGGTGCTTTCAATATAAGTTTCAGAGTAGAGCAGCCAAATGCGGTTCAGGAAACGACGCGCACCATTAATGCCATCCGCGTTCCAATTGACATCTTGCTCAAATGGTGCCATAAACAACACGTACACTCGCAGTGCATCCGCGCCATATTGCTTTACTATACTGTCCGGCGTGATTACATTGCCGCGCGATTTCGACATGCGCTGCCCATCGGTGCCCATCATCTGGCCCTGGTTGAGCAGCTTTGCAAAGGGTTCCCGGAAAGGCAGCAGGCCTTCGTCTGCCAGGAAGTGCGTCCAAAAGCGAGCATACAGCAAGTGCAGGACAGCATGCTCGACTCCCCCGACATATAGATCGACTGGCATCCAATAGCGCATCGCCTGGGATTCAAATGGTCCATCTTCATAGTGGGGGCTTGTGAAACGTAGAAAATACCAAGATGAGCAAGCGAATCCACCCATCGTATCTGTCTCCCTTTGGGCAGCACCTTTACAGCACGGGCAGGAAGTATTGACAAATTCAGATTGACGCGCCAGTGGAGAACGTCCACTGCCATCTGGTTTGAAATCACTCATCGGCGGTAACAACACTGGCAGCTGATCTTCAGGAACCGGTACTTCACCGCAGCAATCACAATAGACGATTGGGATGGGTGTGCCCCAATATCGTTGCCGACTGATCAACCAATCCCGCATGTGGTACCGGACGACACTCCGCCCCAAATCATGCCCCTCAATAAAACCTGTGATTCGTCCGCCTGCCTGCTCGTTAGGTATTTCATTGAATGGTCCTGAGTTGATCATCTCTCCAGAACCAAGGTAAGCTTCAATAAATGGTTCTCCTGGAGAGAAACCAGGTGGAGCGATGACCACCTGCACCGGCAAACCGTAGCGCTGGGCAAACTCAAAATCCCGTTCGTCATGTGCTGGAATACCCATCACCGCTCCTGTACCGTAGGTGGGCAGCACATAATCCGCGATCCAGACTGGAATGCGGTTTTGATCTAACGGGTTAATCACGAAGCCACCGGTGAAGACGCCCGTCTTTTGGCGCGTTTCAACCAAGCGATCGATTTCACTCATCTGCACAGCTCGCTCGATGTAGGCCACCACCTGCGGGCGTTGTTCCTCGCTAATAAACGCATCAACCAGGTTATGTTCCGGTGCCAGAATAAAAAAGGTTGCCCCATAAACAGTATCAGGCCGCGTTGTGAAGATCGGAACCACCTCCCCATCCTCAGTCAGGAAATCGATCTCGCAGCCCTCTGAACGCCCGATCCAATTGCGCTGCAGAGTCTTAATTTTTTTTGGCCAATCGATGACATTCAATCCCTCTAGCAATGCGTCTGCATATTTCGTAATGCGAAAATACCAGGCCGAGATCTCTCGTTTAACGACTCCTTGGTGGCCGCGCCAGCACACACCTCCTGCAGCCTCGTGACTGGAAAGTGTCGTTTGGCAGGTTGGGCACCACCACTGCCAGCTAGTGTCCCGATAAGCCAGCCCTTTGTGGTAAAGCTTGAGAAAGAACCATTGAGTCCAACGATAGAATTCCGGTTTAGACGAATCGATCTCACGTGACCAATCATAGCTGGTTCCAATCAAATCCATTTGTCGCCGATAATTGGCAGTGCTCCGGTCAGTGATCTCTCGGGGGTGAATCCCATGTGCGACTGCGTACTGCTCGGTTGGTTCCCCAAAAGCATCCCAACCCATCGGGTGCAGCACGTTATAGCCCTGCATGCGCATGTAACGCGAGAGTACATCTGTTGGGACATAATTCCGGCAATGTCCCACATGGAGTCCTTCCCCAGAGGGGTAAGGAAAAAAATCTAAGCAATAATACTTGGGTTTAACTTGCGATTCAACTGTACGATACAGGCCACTGGCCTGCCATTCGCGCTGCCATTTTGCTTCAATATCTGTGGGGTTGTATGGATCAAACATCTCTTACGCCTCTTTCTCAATTTATTGGATACTCGTAACCGACACATCGTAATTCATCCTTTGAGTACGAGGCTAAGGAGGCGCGCGAGAAGGGAGAGTTCATTTTCCGACACTCTTCCGATGTTTATTGATCTCATCGCTCACCTCCAAATTCCTATCCAACCATCATTTGTAAATCGATACTTGTTCCGGTTTACCCATCCTATCTGCGCAGATCAAAAAACCCTCCGCTGATCAGGGGCGAAGGGTTTGCTCCGTGGTACCACCCTGCTTGCTTTTACCCACAAAAATGGATAAAAACCGCTTTGGCTCGCGTTAACGGGCGAAACCCGCCACCAGCTATCCTACCTTCATCCAACAGACCAGCTTGTTTGGATCTACTTTCACTGGTGGTGTCTGCCACTTAATGGCACAGCAGGCGAGTTCAACCTATTCTAGTGCTCCAGGGGCACCATGCTGGGCTCTCACCTCTCTCTCCCGGCTCACTGCTGGATGGTTTACTACTCCTGCGTTGACAATATTTCTGATTATTAATAAGATCGAGATTGGCAAACCGTTCCAATGACCAATCTCATATTAAGAAGTTTAGTGGACCCAGAGGGATTCGAACCCTCGACCTTCTCAATGCCATTGAGACGCGCTCCCAACTGCGCCATGGGCCCTCAGCAATTTCCAGCCGGGGCGGGTGCTCCCTCCTGGACCAATGGACCTGGCGGGATTCGAACCCGCGACCTCTTCAGTGCGATTGAAGCGCGCTCCCACTGCGCTACAGGCCCCGGCTTTAGAGTAGCGGAATTGTACTTGAGCGACTTATGCCTGTCAAGGATGGAAGGCGATCTTCATAGGATTCCCTAAGTGCCTTTTGATTGCCACTTTATACATATTATGTCAAACTTTCTTGACTTTGACCCCTGATTTGTGCTATTCTTCCCTAGTTCAGTGGAATTTTATGACAGCCAGACAAGCCAATTCACAAGGCTAATCAAAATCAAGCAAGATATAACCACAGGATTTGATTAATGTTGAAGCGCGAAAGAGTAGCCGAAAACATTTACTCCTTTCAAAGTGATGTTTATGCCCAGGTCAACGCCGGCGCAGTGGTCGGTCCGAATTGGGCTGTTGTGATCGATACTCTAGCACTACCAGAAGAGACATTAGCGATCCGACAATTTATTGAACAGGAACTCCAGGTACCCATAAGATATGTGATCAACACCCATTTCCATGCTGATCACAGCTGGGGGAATTATCTTTTTCCCAATGCGACCATCCTGGCCAGCACTCTGTGCCGTGAGCTGTTGGACACCCGCGGGCGAGCTTCCCTGGAAAAAGCCAGAAAACAAGGCACCACCTTCAGACAGAGCCGGATTATTCTACCCCATCTTACATTTGCTGAGGGTTCCCTGAGCCTGCGAGTGGGGAAGAAGACTCTCAATATGATCTTCCTGCCAGGTCACAGCCCAGATAATCTTGGTGTGATTGTGGAAGAAGATCGGGTCTTATTCGCCGGTGATGTGATTATGCCTATCCCTTATATCGTGGATGGCAACGCAGATGAAATGGTTCTATCTTTAAAGCAGATTGGCTTGATCGGGTTGGAAAATGTCGTTCAAGGTCACGGTGACATCGTGCTGCGAGGGGAAGTTGAACGCATCGTGAAGGATAATCTCGCTTACCTTTCTGCTATCCGTCGAGCTGTGCGTAAAGCCGGGAGGAGAAAATATCCCTGGGATTTGTTGCAAGATGTCGGGATTGAGGAGTGCGGTAAAAGCAGGGTATTAATCGGCGGACTTGCTGAGGAGCTCCACAGCCGAAATCTATATGCTCTGTATGAACAGCTGTATGGTGAACCACCAGCCTCTTCTGAAGATGAAGAGGATTGATTAAGCTGCGTTATTCCGTTTCATCAATCTCATCCTCTATTTGGAAAATCTCCACTTTTTCGACCAACCCTTTCTCGACCAAGTATCCCTGGCAATTCCATTCACCATTAGTTTGAGACCAAATTAAGTAAATTACCCCTGGATAGGATGCCTCCGCGATGTCGATCGCTGATAGCCTTGCTAAACCTTGAGGGTGTGAGTGGTATATAGCCAATAAATCCCAATGGTTTTTATCGATCTGATTAAAATATTTCAATTGCTGCTCAGGATCCATCCGATACCTGACTGGACTGTGCAGTATATTCGTGACAGGATATACTTCAAGGCTGGTCTGATCTAGACCTGCGACCAACCCACAAGCTTCTTCCAAATCGCGTTCAATGATATCGTCAAGCATCATCTGCCAATGTATTCTTCGCAAGTTGAGCGTGGTTCCTAAGCTAGCCATATTGCAGTTCCGCATATAGCCAACAATACGACACCTGGTTCAATAATCGCCTGACGCAGAGGTTGACCTTCGGATAGGGCACCGATCAGACTGGTCAATGAATATGCTGGACCCAGAATTAAGAGCCCATAAGTGATCGGGGATAGCGGCCAATAATGCAATGCTGAAATAATCCCAGCCAAGATGATGATAACTACAAAGGTTGGCAGATAGAGCCTTCGCCCATTCAAACGCAGATGGAGGGTTCGCAGACTTACCAGACCAGCAGCCAAAATCAAAGCTGGTAAGATCAAATACAACCTTAATCCAGCTGATTCTAAGGCAATAGCTAAGATCAAGAATAAAGCATAGGAGACTGCAGTCAACGTTGCGCTGGCCAGAGGGTAACGCTCGTCTTCCGGATCTACGGCGATGTACTCTGCAATCAGAACCAGCATCAGCAGAGCTCCTCCAATCGCGAAACTCATCAGCCATTGGGGACCAACGGGCAATTGGTTCAATGGAATCCCAAGTGTCCAGGCAGTTAATGCCGGCAGAAGCCAGTGCTCCACTGTCCACTTTTTATCTAAGGCAGGGTGATCACGCAAAAGTAAATCCGCTCCGGTGGCAGTCAGCCCGGCAACGAGCAAAGCAACAACCGTATGGATATTAATCTCAATAGCCAGGTAGAAACCAGGCAGCTGCATGCCCAATTCGCTCGCCGGAAGGTCAACAAAGCGGCTAGCGGCATAAGCCAGCAAGATCACGGCAGATAGTTTGCTCAAACGGTCAGCATCGGGAAGGTAGCTGGTTCTTTCCACATATGCATTTTAACCGATTTCTTGACGAAAATTTGTAACGCGCTTAGGATTGAGTAGAAAATGTACGACAGACTTGGAGATAATTCAACATGCGCATTGGTATGATGGCAGATGCTTACAAACCACACGTCAGTGGGATAACCAACGTCATCGCGCTGAGCAAACGTTTCCTTGAAAAAGCAGGGTACGAAGTTTATGTTTTCACCTTCGGTGGAGGCGATTATCAAGATGATGAACCGAATATTTTACGTACCCGCGGGATGGCCCTGGTCGATACCGGATTGTATTTCAGTGCTCGTCACAATTCGGAAGCTCAGAAAATCTTACGCAAAATGGATATCATTCATGTGCACCATCCTTTCACCAGTGGTCAACTAGCTATCCGCTATAGCAGAGCACAAGGGATTCCGCTTGTTTTCACCAACCACACACGCTACGACTTATATGCTCATGCATACCTGCCCATGGTTCCTGAGGCCCTTGGAGATGCTTTTCTGCGGGCATATCTGCCTTCCTTCTGTAAATCTTGCGACGTGGTGATCGCTCCATCGCCTGGATTACAAGAGGTATTGATTAATTTAGGAGTTGAGGCACAAATTGACGTCATTCCAAATGGGGTCGATATCAGGCCGTTCCAATCAATTGAGCAACCAATTCCCCGTCAAGAGCTTGGATTCAAGGAAGATGATGTCATCCTGACTTACATGGGGCGCATCGGTCCGGAGAAAAATCTTCCTTTCCTTTTAAGGGCATTTGCTGGTATAGCAATAACCTATGAAAACGCTGCTCTGCTGGTCATTGGCGATGGGGCTGAACGTGAAAACCTCGAAGATAGAGTTAGAGTTATGGGCATCAGCGATCGAGTGCATTTTACCGGGATGATCCCTTACCCTGAACTACCTGCTTATATGGGAGTTGCAGATGCATTTATTACCGCTTCCGTAACTGAAGTCCACCCACTTTCAGTGATTGAAGCCTTGGCTTCTGGTTTGCCAGTTGTCGGCATTCAATCCCCGGGTGTTGGAGATATCGTGGAAGATGGTGTCACGGGTTTCCTGGCTCCAGAAGAAGACCTGGCAGTTTTCACTGCCAAACTTTCCCGGATGGTCACAGATCGAGATATTCGCGAGAAAATGTCCCAGCAGGCCAAAGAAGTAGCCAAGATATATTCTATTGAAAATACTACCCAGATCATGATCGACTGCTACGAGAAGTTGTTCTTAGAGTCCGCTGGACGAAAGCGAGGCTTTTTTCATCGCATAACCCAACCATTTAGAAGGAATAAGAGTTGAGCCAGTCACGCCAGGAGTTGGGGCGTTGGGGTGAAGCGCACGCTGCAGATTACCTTCACCAAAAAGGTTATACAGTCATAGCCCGCAATGTACGCACTCCTTATGGTGAAATCGATCTTATCGTTCAACAGTTTTCCAAGATTACTGAAGGCGAAACAATTACAGTGTTTGTTGAAGTGAAGACTCGCACTTCGAAAACATTCGGATATCCAGAAGAAGCGATCACTCCCCGCAAACAGCTCCACCTGGTCTCCGCTGCCCAGCATTACCTGCAAGAACACACGGACTTGGACAAGAATTGGCGCATCGATGTGATCGCCATCGAGCGCTATCCAGAACGCTCCCCCATCATCAGCCATTTTGAAAATGCCTTCCAATAAGCATGACAATCTGGGGAGCGATCATTTGAACCATAACTCTAATCTGTCCTCAGATTCGGAAGCATTTATCCGACCGCCATTGGTTGTGCTCCTTGGTCCTACAGCTGTTGGTAAATCCGATCTCGCTATCCGACTTGCTGACCGCCTGGATGGCGAGATCGTCTCGGCTGATTCACGCCTTTTATACCGGGGAATGGATATTGGCACTGCTAAACCGACACACGAGCAGCGCGCGCGGGTACCGCATCACCTGATAGACGTCACATATCCCGACCAAGCCTGGAGTCTTACCCTTTACCAGCGTGCCGCTGATGAGGCCATCAAGAGCATCCATTCCAATGGCCGTTTGCCTTTTCTGGTGGGGGGGACTGGTCAGTATATCCGTGCTATTGTTAACGACTGGCAAATCCCAAAGATCAAACCCGACTTACATCTGCGTCAAGTTCTTGAAAACTGGGCGGAAGAGATTGGCCTCGATGGGCTGCACACCAGATTAGCCGTCCTTGATCCAAAGGCTGCAACCAAGATCGATTATCGCAATCTCCGCCGCACGATTCGCGCTCTCGAAGTCATTTTTCGCAGCGGGAGGCTGTTTTCTGATCAGCGGCTGTATGGAAAGTCACCGTACAACACCGTGCAGGTTGGTATTAATATGCCCCGCCCAGAACTGTATGCCAAAATTGATTCCCGCATTGATGTGATGTTAGCTGCGGGATTTGTAGGAGAGGTCAATACACTATTGTCAAGAGGATATGCGCCCGATCTACCGACATTCTCCGCCATTGGCTACCGGGAGATTATCGATCACTTGCTTGGGGAAACTACACTTGACCAAGCGGTGACAATCATTAGAAGGCGCACTCGCCAATTTGTTCGCCGCCAGGCAAACTGGTTCAAAGAGGATGATCCTCATATTCATTGGATCCAAGCGGGGATCGGTTCATACTCTGAGATCGAAATTTTGCTGCGCTGCAAGCTTGATTTGGATTGACAATTAATTTATTTATCCCTATACTAGATTTAAACAGAATCCACACTGGATTTTTTCGGTCTTGGGTCACCATTAGAGAAGGAGGCATATCATGAGTGAAAAGCCCTGGCTGAACAGATATGATGAGGGGGTCCCCCACCATATTGATTATCCTGAAGTCCCTTTGTTCGAGGCATTAGCAGAAGCAGCGAAAAAATACCCGGAATCAGCCTGTACGATATTTAAAGGAGCGCGAATCACGTATCGCGAAATGGATGCGCTCACCGATCGCCTGGCAGCAGGCCTAGCAAGCATCGGTATCAGGAAAGGCGACCAGGTGGGCATATTTATGCCCAATACTCCTCAGTTCGTTATGGCCTATTTCGCAATTCTCAAACTCGGCGCTATCGTCGTGGCAGTCAATCCATTGTACTCAGCGCGTGAAATCGAGCACCAAGCCAATGATGCCGGCATTGAGATCATGCTGGTGATGAGTAACTTCTATAACCTAATTAAAGATGTGCAACCCAAGACTAAAATCAGGACTGTTGTGGTAACGAATATCAAAGAAACACTTCCCTCAATTCTGGCTTTTCTATTTACGCTGACGAAGGAAAAGAAGGGAGGATTCCGCATTGAGCTTGCAGAGGGTGATCATTGGATGCAGGATTTAATTAACAGTCACCAACCGGAAGATCGCCCCCAAGTTGACGTATCATCTGACGATAATGCCCTTTTCCAGTACAGTGGCGGCACGACCGGGATCTCGAAAGCTGCGATCGCAATTCACCGAAATCTGGTCGCCAATGCTATGCAAATCCGGAGCTGGATGGTGCAGGTTGAAGATGGGCAGGAAACAGTCTTGATGGCCATCCCCCTCTTCCATGTGTATGGCATGGTTGTAGGGATGCTGTTTGGGATTAACATCGGTGCTGCGCTGGTCATGGTTCCCAACCCTCGAGATCTGGATGACCTGTTAAACAACGCCCAGAAATACAAGACCACCATCTTCCCAGGAGTCCCCACACTCTATAATGCAATCAACAACCACCCTGATGTCCAGGCAGGTAAATACGATCTCAGCTCGATTAAAGTATGTATCTCCGGTTCAGCGCCGTTGATGCGTGAGACGAAAGAGAAATTCGAGGCGGTGACTGGTGGTATCCTCTTTGAAGGATATGGTCTCTCCGAAGCACCGACTGCAACTCACTGCAATCCTCTCCTGGGGGAAAACCGTACCGGATCGATCGGTTTACCTCTCCCCGACGTAGAATGCCGGATTGTCAGTCTGGATGATGAGGTCACGGTATTATCAACCGGTGAAATCGGCGAACTGGTCATCAAAGGTCCTATGGTGATGAAAGGCTACCATAACATGCCGACTGAGACAGCCAATTCCTTACGTGACGGCTGGTTGTACACGGGAGATATCGCTCGCATGGATGAGGATGGCTATTTCTATATCGTTGACCGCAAGAAGGAATTGATCAAACCGGGCGGCTATCAGGTCTGGCCGCGTGAAGTTGAGGAGGTTATCTCAGAGAACCCCAAAGTTTTGGAGGTAGGAGTGGCAGGTGTTCCAGATCCTTACCGGGGTGAAACGGTAAAAGCCTGGATTGTGGTCAAACCCGGCGAAACGCTCAGCGAGCAGGATATCAAATCCTGGAGCAGTGAAAGGCTGGCGAAATATAAGGTCCCCTCGCAGGTGGAATTTCGCGACGAGCTCCCCAAAACCACAATCGGTAAGATCTTGCGCCGAGAGCTGGTGCGCGAGCATAAAGAAACCACAGCTGAAACTGCAGAATAAATCTATACCGAATTCTTACCCTACCCAGGTGCGTCGCAAACTCGCTTGACTTTGCGACGCACCATGCTTAACAACAAGGAGTGTGGACCTTTACTACAAAAGCTGCCTTCTTCGACCTGGACGGCACCCTGACCGATGCCCATGTCTGGCAGGGGATCATGGATTATTTTACCTTCCACAACAAGCGCCGTTGGACCCACCGGGCATATATGGCATACCATCTTCCTCTCTATATATTCCGGAGAATGAGGGTCATCTCTGATGGCACATTCCGAAAACCTTGGCCAGCTCATCTTGGCTGGTATGTACGCGGCTACACGCTGGAAGAAGCAAAGCATGTTTGGGACTGGGTCGCGGATACTCAAGTAAGTAAGAACTGGAGACAGGATACCTGCCAGATTCTCAAACAACACAGGGAAGACGGCTTTCTCACCGTTCTTGTATCCGGGACACCTGTGCCCCTCCTACAGCGCCTTGCGAAGGATATTGCAGCCGATCAGGTGGTTGGCACTGATTTAGAAGTGCATGAAGGAAGATATACCGGCCGGAGCAGCGGTCCGGCATGCATTGCCGACAATAAAGTAACCCTTACCCAGGCTTATATGAAACGAAATGGGATCGAAATCGATTATGGCAGTAGCTATGCGTATGCAGACTCTATGTCGGATAGCTATATGCTCGAGATGGTTGCCCACCCAGTCGCCACTTATCCTGATCAGGGATTAAGACAGATCGCGCTGGAACGCCATTGGCAGATTTTCCCCTCGGAATGAATCAATTCATACGTTTGATATTCTTATAACCTCAACCGGCCAATTCGAAACGCGGAGAAACATCGATCAGAGGTTTTTTTTGACTTAGAATATCTAAAGCAAGACCATCAATTCAATGTGATGAATCAATCAATGGCTATGGGGATACTTCCCCTAATGGCATTATAGGCTGTCTATATTATTCAAAATTTCAATCGCGGAGGGGATAGTAACACAATCCAGCTGTTCCAGGACCAGTATGCACCCCTAATGCGGGAGAAAGATCCGCGATGAGCGATTCGACTACAGTCAAACGTGCCTCGACCAACTCCTTGATCTTTTCAGCCTCCTCAACTGCAGCAGCGTGTACATAGGCAACCTTAATCTTACCCTTTTGACCAACCACGGATTCGATCTTTTCCACCATCATCTGGTATGCCCGCCTTCTGCTGCGAGCCGTACCAACCGCCACGACAATCCCGTCCTCCATGCCGATCAATGGTTTTAAGTTCAGCAGACTTCCAACCAGGTGTTTGGCTCTCCCTATCCTGCCGCCCATATAAAGGTATTTCAATGTATCCGCAGTTTGCAGCATCCGAGTCACCGGGATCATCTCGGTAATCCGGTCCACGATTTCAGTCAACGACTTGCCATCTAAAGCTGCCCGAGCAGCTTCGATTACCATCCAACCATGGCACATTGAAACATTGAGTGTGTCGACCACCTTTACTATCAAGTCTGGGAGAATTTCATTAACCATACCCTGTGCAGAATGAGCCGCCTGGTATGCCCCACTCCCTTTTGAGGTCATATGAATGCTGACGATCTCCTCGATGCCATCTTCCTTGGCCAGCTCCTCATACATTGAGAGATATTCTCCTGGTCCTGGACAAGCAGTTTGGGGTAGAGCTTTGGCTGTTTGAAGCCAGGTGTAAAACTCCACAGGTTTGATTGTCACCAGGTCACGCAACTCATCCTCACCGCGGTGGATGTAATAAGGCAGCCAATGGATATTCAGCTCATCCAAAATTGGTTCAGGGATACAGCTGGTGCTATCGGTGACAATTGCGATCTTAGGCATATTGGCCTCCTGACGCAGTCAATTATAAATCCTCTTGACGGATTAATCTCATTACAGCTGCAGCTACGCCAGTGATATCGGTCAATTCTGTAGCGAAATCACTTCTCAATTTCTGGTCTCCAACCAGCAATGCTGGGACTGGATTTGCAGTGTGCCGGCGAGTTGATAAGTCTTCCATATTCCCATGGTCGGAGGTGATCAAGATCATCCCCTCTTGATCGTTCCAATTGTCCAGCAAGCCACCCAGCACCTGGTCAAAAGTTACTAAAAGATTGTGAGCCGCCTGCATATCCTGGTTGTGCCCAGCGTAATCGCTTAACCAATATTCAAAAAATGCCAAATCATAATTTTCTACCAATGCTGCCATCCGTTCGCCTGCTTGAATGGGTGTCAGCACAGGCGTTTCGGGTAGATCTAACCGATCCCGCCAACCCTGTGCTGTGAAATCAGCTGACAAAGCCTGACCATTTTGCAAGTCATCAAGAGTTTTCAAAGGGATTCCCGCGCTGATAACCGCTAATGGAATTGCGGAGTACAAACGACGGCCAGACTGGATGGCAGAGAAATATCCCGGGGGGTAAGCATTCAGCAAAGCAGATTTGTAACCTTGAGCAGCTAAAGAACTGAAGAGATTTCCATTACGCAAGTAAGCCGCTATATCTTGATTCGGTTTGGGGCCATAGTGATATCCAATTTCTGCAGACACATTTTTGCCCGTCAATAAAGCAGCCTGACCGGTCGCAGACTGTGGTAAACCGTCAACTCCCAACCCTGCATCGAGAGCAAGCAAAGTGGCGCGCGAGGCATCGAGCCTGCTTCCACCCGTTGAAGAGGCGGTGATCGTGTCCAAGATCAGTTTATTTCCCGCTAATAATCCTTGCAGGTTGGGCATATCGACCTTTGCAAAAGGATTAACCTCAGGATCATTAACCCCCAATCCAATACCATCTAGAAATAAAAAAAGTACTCTCATGTGATTATTTATTTGTTCCTTAAACTAATTTGTCAGCGGGTTTTCTCTGGTAGGTCACCCAAACAGATGGCCGTTGGCCGCGATCGACACCTTCCTCTCTATTCATCAAATCGAAACTGAGCTCTAATCCGTTCAAATCAGGTTCTCGCAACCCGGGGCCATTGCCATCTGCTTCTCGAAAAAATCCGTACATCAAATAAACACTCCCTGGGGTTGTTAGGCGCTCCAGGTTGTGAATATAAGCTCTCTTTTCATTCGTAGCCAGACTGTGAAAACAGCCAATATCTAATACCAAGTCGAAAATTCCTGTGATATTCTTAAGTTTGGTGACATCATCAACCTGGAAATCAGCTGTAATGCCTGCTTGTTGGGCTTTTTTTTTCGCCTGGCGGAGGGCACGTCCAACATAGTCCACCCCGGTAACCCGCCATCCATGTTGTGCCAGAGTAATGACATTAGTGCCTGTGCCGCAACCCAGGTCCAGTGCTCGACCGGGAGCATACTGAGCAATAAATTCCATTAATTCAGGTGGTGATACCTGGGTGTCCCAGGGAGGTTTACGAAAATATAACAGTTTGAAATAGAGATGTCTCAACCAGCTCATAATCTATGAGTATTCTACTCGACATTTTATATTATTAGCCCCACTTCAATGATTTCCACCTGTTTCTTTTTAGTCTTTGACAATAGCACCGACTTACCTTAAAATCAGGCAGTCAGACAATTAATATAGGAGACAATCCATAGATGAAAGAATATACTACTGATTCCATCCGCAACATTGCGCTTGTATCGCACAGCAGCGCGGGAAAAACCATGTTAGCGGAAGCTTTTCTGCATTTTACGGGGGCAACTACTCGCTTAGGAAAGATTCAAGATGGAACGACCATCAGTGATTTCGAAGATGAAGAAATTCGCCGGGGGATTTCATTGTCAACAGCAATCATACCTATTGAGTATAAGGACCATAAATTAAATTTCCTCGACACACCCGGCTACAATGATTTCATCGGTGAAATGATCTCGGCCTTGCGGGTTTCAGATAGCGCCTTAGTGATTGTTGATTCCGTGGCTGGTGCAGAAGTTGGGACTGAGATCGCCTGGAATTATTGTGATCAGTTCAATATCCCACGCTTCGTCCTGATCAACAAAATGGACCGGGATAATGCCGATTTTCGCAAAGCACTTGATTCGGTCCAGGAAATTTCCGATGTGCGCTTACTCCCCATCCAGCTCCCCTGGGGAGGGAAAGAGGACTTCAAAGGTGTTATCGATTTACTAACGATGAAAGCCTACAGCGGAAATGGAGAAACAGCGACTGATATCCCACCGGAACTCAACGATGAAGCTGAAGCTGCCCGCAGTGAATTAATAGAGGCTGCTGCTGAGGGTGAGGATGAGCTGCTGATGAAATACCTGGAAGGTGAAGTGCTGGATGCTAAAGAAATCATGCGCGGTTTAGCTAGCGTCTTTACGGCGCAATCCTATCTACCAGTCTTTATTGTTTCAGGAACCGCAGAAATCGGTCTGGCTCCATTATTGGGAGCCATAATCGATCTAATGCCCTCTCCATCCGAAGTTCCGCCTATAATTGCAAAGGGTCAAGCGGGCGAAGAAGAACTCTCTTCTTCTGATTCTGGACCGCTAAGTGTGTACGCCTGGAAGACAACAGCTGATCCATTTGTGGGCAAGATCACCTATTTAAGAGTTTATTCCGGTGTGCTCACTTCAGATACCCGCGTTTGGAATCAAACAAAGGAAACTGAGGAACGGTTCGGCAACCTTAATATACTCAGAGCCAAGGAAACCATCTCAGTCAAAACGGTCCATGCAGGTGATATCGCCACAGTACCAAAGCTGACGGTCACTTCAACTGGAGATACACTTTGCGACCGAGCTCACCCCTTAGAACTAACAGTGCCTGATTACCCGACGGCGCTGTATCGCGTTGCTGTTTCACCAAAGACCCAGTCAGATGCGGCAAAGATCAGCCCCACCCTCACTAGGCTTTGTGAAGAAGATATGACACTTTCCTGGTACCAGGAACCTAGCACCAACCAGACCATTCTCCAGGGTATGGGTGATCAGCACATCGATGTCGCCATCCGCAAAGCAGAAAAGAAATTCCAAACCGGTTTGAACACCGAGGAACCACGGGTTCCTTATCGCGAGACGATAACCAAATTAGGGTCATCCCAATATCGGCACAAGAAACAAACCGGTGGAGCCGGACAGTTTGCAGAAGTCTTCCTGCGGGTAGAACCGTTGCAGGACGAGAATTTCGAATTTGTCAATAAAGTCTTTGGCGGAGCCATTTCAGGCAATTACATGCCGGCGATTGAGAAAGGCGTGAAGGGTGTTATGCTGAACGGCGTCATCGCTGGTTTCCCTGTGGAAAAGGTTCGGGTGGAGGTCTTTGACGGGAAGGAACACCCGGTTGACTCTAAACCCGTAGCCTTTGAAATCGCTGGAAGGGAAGCTTTCAAGCTGGCAGTAAAAGATGCTTCCCCGGTTATGCTCGAACCGATAATGAACGTTGTGATAACAGTACCTGAGGCCAATATGGGAGATATCATGGGAGATTTGAACACCCGCCGTGCGCGTGTTCAAGGAATGGACTCCGATAGAGGGCGATCAGTAGTTTCCGCCCATGTGCCTTTGGCAGAGATGCAGCGTTATACTACTGATCTGCGTTCAATTACCGGTGGACGCGGTATCTTCACCATGGAGTTTGCATTCTATGAGACGGTCCCTACTCATATCGCCCAGGATGTAATCGACAGCCATCAAAAGGAGCTTTCAGCTCAGAAAGAAGACTAATGTTTTGCCTGACTATAAAGACCCCGCTCCTCAACCAACGGGGTCTTTTTCCATTTTCGGTTGAGCCAGGTTAAGGCGGATGAACACCACAGGGGCAAGTGCGGAAATCCAAAGACCGATCGCAGCATACAAAGTGTAGTACAGTGAATATCCCAGAATGTTATCTTGATCAGGAATGATGGCTCCCAAACCCATCCACAGGATAACCACACCCACAACACCAATCAGAAAACGCAAGGTTCTCTTCCACCAGCTGCCTCGCGCACTGAATCCACCTCGAGCAGATAACCACAGCCCACCTGCGGATAACCCGAACAACACACCGCAGGTCCGCAGCAAGGCAGTGATTTTGAACGGATTAATGAGTTCTTCATTCGGAAAAGCCAACCGTGCATTTTCCACCCAAGTAAGGGGCAGCTGCCACTCAATCGCGATAGTTCTGACTATCAAGCCAAGGATCAATATCGCAAGGGAAAAAGTGAAGGCAGCCAAAATACTGATCCCTGTTGTCTGATTCGCAAGCCAATCTGTCACCGGCTTCTCCACACGCAGGAAAACCCATACCATGCTGAATCCCACGATCCAACCCACGATTACATCATGTGGGAAATGTACAGCCAGGTATATGCGGGAAACACCGATCAGAAATATTAAAATCAGCGAAAGAACCCATACCCACCTACGTTTGAGGCTGGCTGCAAGTAACCCAAATACAGCGGCTGAGTTTTGAGCATGTCCGGACGGCATACCAAAGGTATACTCGAATGCAAAACTTTTCACCTGCCTGCCTAACCAGAAGGGACGGGCGGTGTGAAAGCCCACCTTCAAGATGTAATTAACACTGTCGCTGACGAGCAGGATAATCCCGATGCGGAGACCGAGGGTAGCATCGATACTCCAATATAGAACGGGCATGATCAGAAAGTAAAATTCTGCCGTACCCATAAAGGAGAATAACTTCATGGGTCCCGGTAACCAGCCTCCAAGATTTTGCATAAACAGAACGATACTGAACCCTAGATCATATAGATAATTCATGATGTAAGCCCTCCTGCCTGTCTCAACCTGATTTTAATAAGACCAAATAATGAATGAAGATCAGCCCTCAGTATCGCCAGGTTGACTGCTTTTTAGGTGCAGATTGGTTCCACAAGTTGAAGCCTCTAAATACCCTGGTTTTGGAGAAAATCGACCGCTCACATATATTGATAGCACAAGCAAACCAAATCCGATAGCATACATTAATATTGGGTTTTTGGTATAAAGAAAACCAGCTAAGATGGGTGCCAGAATGACTGCCGTAGCACTGACAGTTTCTGATAAACCATAAGCCAGGCCCATTTTTGCAGAAGGCACTAATTCTCGCACCTGTGCCATCCCAAGGTTGCGCGCAGTCCTGTATCCACCTAACATGAAAAATCCTAATAGATACCAGGATAAGCCGCTTCCCCACCATAAGATCAGCGTGAAAACGGCAACAGCTGCCTGACCCACAAGAAAGCCTGTGAGAGCAGGCATTGATCCTAGTATTAGGCTTAACACCACAGCCCCGATACTGGATACAGAGAAAAGCAGACCAATCTGACTCAGATCATATCCGCCCTGATTAGACAGGTAGTTAGGGGTCAATGGTTGGGGAAGATACATGGCGAAAATTGACAGGAAAATAACCCCCATATACACCAGATAACGTGGTGAATAAAACCACCGCTTTCCTCCATCACTGGCTGGAAGGCGCTCAACAGGCTGGGGACGAATAAATGAGATCACGATCAGAGAAATGAAAAGGATCACCCCCGCGACAAAATATGTCTGCCGGAGCCCATATTGCTCCCCGATTCGTCCACCCAAGATAGGACCGATCACCGCGCCCAGATTAAAAATAGCGGACAGTAGCGTGATCACGCGACCCACAGATAAATTTCCACGGGCTGCTGTCAGATAACTCTGCAGCGGGGACATCACAAATAATGTCATCCCATAGAGAAACAAACCCACGATAAATGCTGGCAGCGAGTTTGCTAATGCCATTGTCCAGGTCGCAACCGTACCGGTAAACCAGGCGGCAACTATCAGCGGTTTACGTCCAATCCGATCTGCGAGATACCCAGCAGGTATATGCGAGATCGCCCCCGCCAGCCCAAATCCCCCCAGGATAGTTCCAATCAAAATCGGATCAGCGCCTAATTCTTCCAGGTAAAGCGGTTGGAAGAAAATGAACAGCCCTTCCCCTAAACCCCAGGCGAACATAGCTGTGCCTACCAGGATCAGATCACGTTTCATTTTCAGGTCAATAAAACCAGGCAAATCGCTGATCGGCAAATTCCCAATCTCACCAGAAATCCTTATCAGAAATTGGGTACGTATCAGCCATGGTCAGGTTATGAATTAATATTTATATACAGAGTAAATTTGCTGAGGATAGAGTCAAACTCCAAGAGTTCTCAATGTCCGCGGCATATCGCTAAAGCTCAAAATTCCACCATTTGTAATCACAACATCATCTTCAATTCGCACTCCCCCTCTTCCTGGTAAATATATCCCCGGTTCAATAGTGAAGGTCATGCCGGGTGCCAGGGGCAATAAATTTCCCTCGCGGATGTAAGGATGCTCATGAACTTCCATACCCAAGCCATGACCCGTTCGGTGGATAAAAAAATCCCCGTAGCCCGCGTCTTCGATCACCTGACGGGCTGCCCGATCCACATCTTGAGCAGGAATTCCTGGTCCCGCCTTTTCCCGGGCAGCTTCATTCGCTTGGAGAACAACCTGGGCAATACGCTTCATTTCATCCAACGGTTCACCGATTGCAAAGGTGCGAGTTAAATCTGAGAAATAACCACCAATATTTGCTCCCCAATCTATAATCAGTTGGTCGCCTCTTTCCAGGCGGCGATCGCTGGGGGTGGCATGCGGATTTGCGCTGTTCGGCCCCGATGCAACGATCGGAGCAAAGGGCACCTGTGACTCTGAGCCCTCTCGCAGCAATCCAACCATCAGCTCAGCTGCCAGGTCTCGCTCAGATATCCCCGGTTTGATCACAGGCAGAGTGGCCTCCAATGCATCTTGTGCGGTACTGACGGCTTTTTGCATGGCTGCCTGTTCAGCTTCATCTTTCCGCATGCGTAGCTCAGCCAAACAGGCTTCTCCGGGTACAAATTTCATCCCCGCATCTACATTCTCTAAGAATCTTAATTCCAACATCCGCAGACAGCGGGGTTCCACTCCAACTCGCAGGCCGGATAATTCCGCCGCCAGGACACCCTCTCGGAAAGAGGTCTGCCAGGTGTCCGGGTCTTCTGCGTAAGTAAATGGTTCAACCTGATAAGGTAAATTAGAGAGTTTTCCGGCTTCTAATTCAGGCAAAATGATCACTGGCGGGTGATGTGGGGTAAACAATCCAACAACCGGTCTCTCGCTGAGGTGAAAATGGAGTCCGCTTAGATAAGTTAAACTGGATCCGGCGTTGAGAGCCATGGCTTCGATGTTTGCAGCTTTCATAGCCACTGCCAGGCGATCTTGCCTATTGCGATAGTTCACTTCAGTTTGGGACATCGAGATCGATCCTCCTCATTACACGAATTAAGAAATTATAGCCTGAACCAATCGGTTCAGGAGGAAAATATCATATTTGGGTCTTCATGAACCAATCTCCTGATTGGTAGGTAAGCCTATACCCGGCGGTGTATAATTAAAATTAGATGGTTGAATTGCCGCTTTTCCCCCTCCATACTGTTCTGTTCCCAGGAATGCCTTTACCATTGCATATCTTTGAATCTCGCTACAAGCAAATGGTCGAAACATGCCTCGAAGAGGATAACACGTTCGGTGTCGTCCTGATCCGTCATGGTAGTGAAGCACTGGGTCCACTGGCAGAACCTCATTCCATCGGATGTGCAGCCCGGATTATCGAAGTCCAACCCCTTAGCGAAGGACGTATGAACATCACAACTTTGGGGGAGCGCCGTTTTCGCATCCATTCATTAAACTACGACTTACCTTACCTGGTGGGTGAAGTTGAATTCTACCCATTACCAGCGGAAGATCCGGAAAATTTAATCCCGGCAGCTGGACGTCTTGCTCCCAAGGTCCAGCAATATATTCGCTTGCTCAATGAAATTGAAGAAGTTGATTTAGACCCGGATAATCTACCGGAGGATCCGGTATTGCTCGCCCAACTGGCGGCTATCCTGCTGCAGATGCCTCCGGGCGAGAAACAAGAATTATTAAAATCCGCTTCGGCATTGGATCTGTTGGATTCTACCTATCAGGTTTACACACGGGAAATCGCATTCCTGCGCGCCATAATCGATCATGGTCAGGACAAAGCGCAAAGTCACATCTCCCAGAATTAAAATTACCTTAAATTGGGCGAGTGACGGAGTAATTATTGTCCACTTTTCGGTTCTGGAGATGCATTATGGAACTTTGTAAGGGATTTGAGAGATAAATCGTCTGATGTATGAGATCCGGCGACCTGAAAACCGTGTGATGGAATGTCCATGATCACTAAGAGGGGTTGATTAATCAAAAACCAGCCAGGTATACTTCAGATCGTTGAGCTATGGTATGTATATGGATACCAATCTCTTTGTTTATAATGGAGATGGTTGATTATCAACTGAACCAAATCAGTTACCACATACAAATTTAATAATTTAACTTCGATGATGAATTTATGGACAAATTCCCAATTGTAATGAGAAAATCAAACAACTGTCGCTCATCAAATCCGAGAGATTCTGCTTGATCCCTTAGATAGCAGCTTGAAAAGGGGTCTCATATTACATCAACCAGAGCGAGCTAAACCCGCAGGAGGATCAAACGTGTTCGCCAAATTCACAAACCGCAGATTGCATTTCCCAGTTCTTCTTATTGCTCTGGCTTTGCTCTTGCAAGGCTGCGCTGGAGAAACAGCAACGCCAGCTGAACCATCCTCGAGTCAAGAACGCCAGGGTGAATTAAGGGTTGCCATGCAGCCCATCGTCCAAACCGATCCTGCCTTCATTTCTTCTGACCCCGAGATCATTGTCGCCAGCAGCATTTACGATTACCTGGTCGACGTCACCCCCCAGAATACCATCGCACCTCGCCTGGCGCGCGAATGGACAGTCAGCGAAGATGGTAAGACCTATGTTTTCACCTTAGTCGAGAATGCCACCTTCCATGATGGCACCTTGTTTACCGCCGAGGATGTCGTATGGACATTCAACCGATTGCGAGATCCTGGTGTTGATTCACCCACCAAGGATATCTACAGCAATATTGACCAGATAGAAGCCAGCGATCAATTTGAAGTGACTTTCACCCTCAAAGAACCAAATCCATTCTTCCTATTTGATTTGAGCGATAACCACGCCTTGATCCTAAAAGCCAATTCACAAGACCCTGGCAGTGATTTTATCGGCACAGGTCCGTTTAAGCTGGTATCTTACAGCCCTGAAGATCGTCTGGTTGTGGGTGCGAATGAGGATTATTTCCTGAGCGATCGACCCAAACTCGAGAAGGTTGAATTCATCTTTTTCAATGACCAGGTTGCCCAGGTTGAAGCTTTACGGTCCGGGCAGGTTGACCTGGTTATGCTGCTGTCTGCAGATCTGTTCAAAACTCTTATCGGTGAACAAGGAGTGATCCCTCTGCAAGCTGCGACCAACAGTTTTGATGTTGTGCGTTTGCGATCGGATCGCGCTCCTGGAGATGATCCCCGTTTAATGGAGGCGTTAAGGTTGGCAACTGACCGCCAAGTTATTTTCGACCTGGTTTTGCAGGGTTATGGCGAGATCGGACAGGACAATCCCATTGGGCCGATGTACAGCCAATACTATACTGAGGATTTGCAGCTGCCAGTGAGGGACATTGATGCTGCCCGCCAATTGCTGGCAGATGCGGGTTACCCAGATGGGATAGACTTTGAACTCCATACACCGGATACCGGCAATCGGCCAAACCTGGCCGTCGTCTTGAAAGACCAATGGGCTGAAGCTGGCATCGATGTCGATGTGATCATTGAACCGGAAAGTGTTTATTATGGTGACGATGGTTGGTTAGCAGTTGATCTGGGCATCACCGGCTGGGGCTCGCGTCCTTACCCACAGTTCTACCTTGACACCATGCTGGTTTGCGAGGCAAAATGGAACGAATCACATTTCTGTGATAGTGAGTTAGACCGTTTGGCGAAAATCGCCGGAACGACATTGAACGAAGAAGAGCGGGTCGAGGCATATCGCCAGATCCAGGAATTGCTGGTCGAGCGTGGTCCAATCCTGATCCCGTACTTCTTTTCTCAGTTGGGCGCAATCAGTGATAAATTCACTGACTTCGAAATGAAACCCTTCCCGGGACGATCCGATCTTTCTACTGTTCGTTTGACCGACCAATAATTGTGACCACTGGAACAAAAACTAGACACAATGCGCTCGGCGTCGCCCCCTCCTGGTGGCGGCGCTTGTCTCTATTGGTAGGGAGACTTTATTCCAGACCCGTCTCAGCTATCGGCACTACGATCACCATTCTCTTCCTCCTGGTTGCCATTTTTGGACCATTGATCGCACCTTATGAGGAAAACGAAATACTCGCCAGCGAAGCACGTCAGCCGCCTTCCGCAGAACACTGGTTCGGCACGGACAACCTCGGTCGGGATGTCTTCAGCCGCGTGATTCTTGGCGCGAGAGAAATACTGGTTCTGGCTGGGTTGGGGACCCTGCTGGCAGTGATCTTCGGCACATTATTCGGTTTACTGAGCGGATATCGCGGCGGGTGGTTCGATGAAATCACCATGCGAATATTTGACAGCCTGCTGGCGCTGCCTGCCTTGTTATTAGCCCTGCTCCTTCTTGGGACGGTTGGCCAGTCGAAGTACAGTGTGCTGATCGTGCTCGTCATTGTTTACACACCTATCGTGGCACGCGTGGTGCGCAGTGTTGTGCTCACCGTGAAACCACAGGGCTTTGTCGAGGCAGCTCGTTTGGGTGGTGAAACCCAGACTCGGATTCTATTGCGTGAGATCATGCCTTCAGTGTTACCCACATTATCTGTTGAGTCTGCCCTGCGCTTTTCTTACGCCATCTTTCTGGTGGCTTCCTTGGGATTCCTTGGCGTGGGAGTACAACCCCCCAGTCCCAATTGGGGCTTGATGGTTAAAGAAGCGCGCAACTTTGCCAGCCTGCTACCCTGGGCTCTATTCTTCCCTGCAGCTGCCATCTCTATCGTTGTAATCGGTGTTAACTTGATGGCTGATGGGGTAAAGCGAGTCATCGGTCCAGAACAGGCTGATTAGGAACCAGGACGAAAATTCATGACGGTAACAAATTCCGCAGATCGATGCGCCCTGGATATTAAAGGTTTGACTGTCGCCTACCGGCAAGAGGGTGAATGGCTGGAGGCAGTGCGCGAAGTCTCTCTGCGTATTCATTGCGGAGAGACTTATGGACTGGTAGGTGAGAGCGGCTCCGGAAAAACCACGCTTGTCTTGGCTGTGATGAACTATCTGGCAGATAGAGCTTCAATTCGCAGTGGGGAGATCCAACTAGGTGATATTGATTTGGTCTCACTAAATGATACCCGGCTGCGCCAGGTGTGGGGAAGTAAGCTCGCCCTGGTCCCTCAGAATCCCCAATCTGCATTAAATCCTTCTCTCCGGGTTGGAGACCAGTTGATTGAGATCCTGCGCTACCAGCTCAACCTATCACAAAAAGAGGCGGAAAATCTGGCAATCGAATGGTTGGAGAGGGTTCACCTGGCCGATCCAATCCTGGTTGCAGAAAGCTACCCGCACCAAATCAGCGGCGGAATGCAGCAGAGAGTAATGATCGCCATGGCATTGTGCACAGCACCCGACCTGCTGATCCTGGATGAGCCCACCACCAACCTGGATGTCACCACCCAGGCGGTGATCCTGGATTTGATCCGTGAGCTTATCCAGGGCCAGGATACGGGTGTACTGTATGTCACCCACAATTTAGGTGTGATCGCCCAAATTTGCGATCGGGTGGCAGTGATGTATGCCAGTGAACTGGTCGAAGATGCTGCCACCCAAGATTTGTTCTCGCAGCCCCTGCATCCTTACACACAAGGATTGATCGACAGCATCCCCCGTTTGGGAGATACCAAAGACAGCATCCAACTGCGTGCAATTTCAGGCCAGATCCCGCCGATCGGTGAAGGTCCTTCGGGGTGTGTCTTCCGCACACGCTGCCCGATCGCGATCGATATTTGCAGCTCGAGACCACCTCTATACCTGGCTGGTGATGCCAGATATTCACGCTGCCATCGCTGGGAGGAAATTGACCGCCAAGAGATCAACGCTCACCAACCCGCGCCGGTTGGTAAAACAGGTCAAAGACCAACCCAAGATGGAGAACCACCAACACTAGAGGTGAACAACCTGAATATTCACTTCCCTCTACGCCGCTCTCTGGCGGGAGTCATTCGTGGACAACCTGCTAAGATATTGCGTGCGGTAAACAATGTCAACCTTGAAATCCCAGCTGGCAGCACCCTTGGACTGGTCGGCGAGAGCGGAAGTGGCAAGACCACCATCGCGCGGGGAATTATGGGTTTGGAAAGAAAAACTGATGGTTCAATCAAATTACTCCAGATCCCGCTGCCGGATAAACTCTCTCAACGCGATCTGGAAACTCTGCGCCTTCTGCAAATCGTCTTCCAAAATCCCGAAGAAGCGCTCAATCCTTACCTTCCAATCGGCGAAACCCTGCGCAGACCTCTGATCCGCCTATCAGGCCTTTCCAAGACCGAAGCAGACGCCAGGGTGGCAGAGTTGCTCGCAGCTGTCCGCCTGCCTGCCTCTTATGCTGGGCGATGGCCAGGTCAATTGAGTGGTGGTGAAATACAACGTGTGGCGCTCGCCAGAGCATTCGCCTCCAATCCTGAACTTTTGGTGCTGGATGAGCCGATCTCTTCTCTTGACGTATCCGTACAGGCGGCCATCCTCAACTTGGTTGGCGAATTACAAAGTGACCACCAGAACAGCACCCTGTTTATCTCCCACGATCTGGCAATAGTTGGCTATTTAGCGGATCAGATCGCAGTGATTTACCTCGGGTCATTGATGGAGGTCGCCGGGCCTGGTGACCTCTTCCACCCCCCTCACCATCCTTACACAGAAGCCTTGCTTTGCTCTATCCCACAGGTTGATCCAGCCAGCAGAGAGTCACCGATCTACCTGGAAGGTGATATCCCCACCCCCGCTGAACTGCCCAGCGGTTGCCCATTCCATACTCGCTGCCCACGATTCTTAGGTGAGATCTGCACCACAACAACCCCTCCCTGGCAGGTCGATCAGAGCACTGGTAAACGCATTTTCTGCCATATTCCGCCCAATGATTTAGCCGCCGTTCAAAAACGGATCATCACTCGAGGATCCTCAGACGCATAACCAACCATGTCACGCTTTATCTTACGACGCTTGGGGTTCCTAACCCTCACAGTTTTGCTCACCTCCCTTATGGTATTCCTGGTAACCCAATGGCTGCCGGGAGATGTGTGCCGCATTATATTGGGCAGGGAAGCCGGTCAAGCAGCGATCGAAACATGCCGTCTGGAGTTAGGCCTGGACCAACCCCTACCGATCCAATACCTGAACTGGTTGGGGGATTTCTTGACCGGCGATTGGGGCATATCGTTCAGCACAAATCTGCCCATCTACCCAATCGTCATGGATCGCCTGGGGAATTCACTCATGCTCGCCCTGGTGGCGCTCTTGATCTCCGTTCCCCTGGCGATTGCATTGGGGATCGTGGCTGGCCTGAACGAGAATAAACCCATTGATAGCACGATCAACGTGGGTTCCTTAGCTGTGGTGGGTTTACCTGAATTCGTCACCGGACTGGTGCTGATCCAGGTATTTTCATTCGGCCTGCGAAATTTGGGATTGCCCTATTTGCCTGCCAATTCTTCCATCCCTCCAGATGCCAATTTTCTTGAAGCGCTGCCGATGTTGATCTTGCCAGCTTTGACGGCCATGCTGGTTCTGCTGGCATATATCGCCCGGCTCACCCGCAGCGGAGTCATAGAAGAACTGAAACAACCTTATGTGCGCACCGCGGATCTAAAAGGTTTACCGCGCCGCACAGTGATCGTCAAACATGTCCTGCGCAATGCCCTGCTGCCAACCATCACGGTCATCGCCATCAGCACCGGCTGGCTGATCAGCGGATTGGTCGTGATTGAAAACGTCTTCAATTATCCGGGATTGGGTCGTTTGATGATTTTCGCCATCGATCGCCGGGATCTGCCACTGCTCCAGGCGGTCACCATGGTCACCGTGTTGGGATTTGCCCTGGCAAACCTGGGAGCGGATTTGCTTTATGCGGTCTTGAATCCGAGGATTCGCCTGGGTGAGTAATTGCTGAGAAACCGAGTTTCTTGGAGAAACTCGGTTTCTCCAAGGATACAGAAAGCTGCCAGCCTCATTCATCGCACCCTTCTCCATAATCAAACTCCTCGATGTTCCAGAACTCGCTGTTGGCGGTCGGGTCCATGATAAACCCGCACATATCCGGCCGTGTGGCAGCCAGCTTGATTTGTACGTAAAGCGGCACCACCGGCAGCTGCTCGGCGAAGATACTTTGAGTATCCAGGTGGGCTGCTTCATAATCAGGCTCTCCTGGCAAAGAGCCCAAGGCTGTGTTACAGGCACGGTCGTATTCTTCATTGGCGAAGCCTGGATCGTTATTACCACCCCAGCTGCTTTCACTGAAGGTGCGTGTTCTGCCATCCTGGACCGAGATCCAGGTCTCGCCTGCTGGACCGGCAGTCTGACTGGACAGGTAAAGGTCACAGGGCGGTTCTACACCGGTCAGCCATGCGAACCCACCCAGGTCGAATTGGCGACCGAATAGCGCCCCCTCTGGGCCATCAGCGAACAACTCGGAGGAGGAGTAGGCTTGGACGTTGGCCTGGATGCCGCACTGGGCCAGTGACCCCTGGAGGATTGTCGCGATCTGCGAGCGATCGGTGTTAGTCTCAAAATTGACTTCCAGCGGGGTCCTGTTGGGTACATTGGCAACGCTTTGAGCAACACGCGGGGTCCCCGGATCGCCGTCATCGTCCACCCAGCCGACCTCTTCGAGCAGGGCGCTGCCCGCGGCTACGTCGAAGTCATAATGGCGCACCTCCGGGTTGTTCAGCGGGTGCTGCGGCGGCAGGTAGCTATCAATAACGATCGACTGGCCGAAGGTGAGGCTGTCAACCAACGCCTGGCGGTCCATGCATAGGGTGAAGGCCTGGCGGGTGCGCACATCGCTGAAAAAATCGGGACGATCGACACCAATTTGGTAACCATCATCGTACTCGCGGGGCTGGATGCCGAAGTCGACGTGCTCCCAAATGGTACCGGTGGTGAAGGTGGCCTTGATCTGGCCGGATCTCTGCAGATCGAGCAGCAGTTGGCTCTGGTCGGCAAGGAATGCGGTCCGGTCGACGATGTCACATTCGCCGGACAGCAGGGCGGCGATGAGAGCGTTGGTGTTCGAGCTGACGAAGCGGAAGATAAGGGTGTCGAACTTGGGCAGGCCCTCAGCAGCGCGGAAGTAGTTGGGATTCTTATGCAGGGTCATGCTCTCACCCTGCACCCACTCGTCGATCATGTACGGTCCCCATCCGACCGGCCTGAGGTGTGATGCCTCGGCTTCGAGCAGCTCGGCCGCAGTGTACTTACCCCAGATGTGCTCAGGCGCGGGACCGAAGAAATTAATGAAATACGTGGCATCCAGGAAACCAGGCAGTCCCGTCCAAATGGTAGTCAGATTGCCGGAGGCAACATAGGATTTTGTACGTTCAACTTTAATTTTTACCCGCTCGGTATTGGGATCAGCCAGCAGGTTGAAGGCATAAACCGAGTCCGCAGCGGTCAACGGTGCCCCATCAGACCACAGCAGGTCAGGCAGCATCCTAAAGGTTGCGGACAGCTGCTCCATTTCGATTTCACCCCCCTGGTATGGAATTGGATCTCCACCACCGGCGGGAACCAACTGGATAGGTGGATCAGCAGTGGAATCGAGGGTCACCACCTCACCTCCCGCGTCGACCACCCGGTCACCTTCACTGACGGTTAGCACAGTCAAGGTTGCATCACCATCTGCCAGGTTAGGCAGCTTCTCAAGGAGAACAGGCTGGTAGGCGAAGGAATTGGAGTCGAAGGCTCTCCATTGACCATCAGCGATCGCCTCATGTATATGGCTCATGCTAAGAACCTCAGGGCCATACATATACAATGATTCTGGTTCAACTCCCACGCAAATGACCAGCGTACGCAGTCCGCCTGGCTCGGGAGTGGGCGTCACCACCTGGATCACCTCCACCGGTGTGGCCTCCACAACTTCAGTAACCACCAGAGTCTCCACGACTGGTTCCGCGGTCCCCGTGGATTGACAGGCAGCCAGGAATAAAGATGGAACAATCAATAGATAAAGTGATTTACCTTTAAAGAACATCTACTTCTCCTTGGGAATAATTGGCTCCAAACCCAGGTTTGAGGTTTCTGGTGGCTATGGAAAGCCGTCCTTCTATTAAGAAACCGAGTTTCTTCGAGAAACTCGGTTTCTCAGAGGTTATGGAAAACCACCAACCTCATTCATTACACCCTTCCCCATAATCGA
>SDBV01002222.1_pt1 | contig 29056 bp, 34 predicted proteins | sample 2277081 | NCBI WGS metagenome assembly SDBV01 (sample SAMN10402039, study PRJNA504765) | marine sediment metagenome | isolation source: marine sediment core GS10_PC15, 223 cmbsf | place: Arctic Ocean: Southern Knipovich Ridge | collected 2010
TCATTGTCGGCACTGCTCTCATACTCATTGCTCTTGTCAGCATCATCAGGTATCCCATTAAAAAGAGGTAGTATGCGCTTGCAACCAGCACAAGTAATATGTTATACCTAGAGCTAACACAAGTTCAAAGTCTGCTCGTGGAGAAAGTGGCTGACAATTACTGAAAGGGGTGGTAAGAATGCTCGATTAAATCTGCGGAAACAAGTTTTCAATGAGGGTTCTCTTGTGTTTGATAATGTTACCAGTGGAGAGGTTAGAATGCCTATCTTGTTTCTACCTCCAAAGAAACACTATTGGACGGAGAGAAATAAAGAAAAAGGAGACTAGAATGCAAGGTAGCAAACTTTATGTCGGAAATCTTAGTTATTCGGTAACTAACGAGCATCTGGAAGAATTGTTTTCCAATCATGGTGAAGTCAAGCAAATCAATATAATTGAAGGTAGAGGTTTTGGCTTTGTGGAAATGTCCAGCCCGGAGGAAGCTGAAAAAGCCAAAGAGGCATTGAATGGAACCGACCTCGAAGGACGTACCCTGAAAGTTGACGAAGCCCGCCCACCCAGAGAAAGAAAGGATTATCAAAGATATTAACGGCTATAATCCATCCCTTATCTTCCAAGCGTGGCAGTAACTTTGAAGGTTGCTTAAACTATAGGCATCGTCCGGATTTTAAAACACGCATTTGATAAGCCTAGCCCAATCAGCGTTATGTGGCAGTTATGGTGAGCCAGAGCCAGGCAATAAGAATACCCAATATGGCTCCGGCAATGACCTGAAACTGTGTATGCCCGATGAACTCCCGCAGGTCACGCTCCAGCTCAGCTATGGGTCGCCTGAACCTGAGTTCCTGTATAATACGGTTTAGAACAACCGCTTGCTGGCCCACTGATTGCCGCAAGCCGGCAGCATCATACATAACCACCACCGCCAGGATAGCCGCAATACCAAAGGCCACTGACCCAAAACCCTGGGTCATAGCCACCGCTGTAGCCAGCGCGCTGACCACGGCTGAATGTGCGCTGGGCATACCGCCACTGCCAACCAAATAACGCAAGTCCAGGCGTTTTTCCCGCACCAGAATGACGACCACCTTCAGCAACTGTGCCACCGCCCAGGCGCTGAAAGATATCACCAATACCTTATTTGTTATGATTTCGTATAACACCTCTTACCATGCTCACTCTCATCTATAACCTCCCAACTCCACTACCCAGTCTGTGCTAACTTTAGCTTCAGCGAAAATGCCGTGTACGCCACTGTTGAAGATAGCGGATTACTTCGTCATCGCTAAGGTCATGCCAGTAACGATAGAAATCGGCTATATAGAATTTTGGTATGAACCCGGTAGCGCAGGTTACTATTTTGTCGGCGACCGTTTCCACCTGCTTCACCGCCGCTTCTGAGGCTACCGGTACAGCCACCACTATCTCCGTGGGCCGACGATGACGCACTGATTCCACCGCTGCCATCATGGTGAAACCTGAAGCCAGTCCATCGTCTACGATTATCGCTACCCTGCCGCTTACTCTAACCAGTGGCCGGTTCCCTTTATACAGCATGCTCCGCTGTTTAATGTCAGCTCTCACTCTGCCAGCCTCATACTCTATCTGCTGCCGACTCAAGCCCATCTTTCTTACCGTTTCCTCATTGACGATAATCGTTCCGTCATCGGCAATGGCTCCCAGGCCCGCCTCAGGGTTAAGGGGTACCGGGATTTTACGGGAAATGACCAGGTCAAGGTCAGCTTTAAGTGCACTGGCTACCTCCAGCGCTATCGGCACGCCCCCGTTAGGGATAGCCAGCACGACAACGGGCTGATTATCAAATTCACTCAACTCCGCTGCCAGTCGTCTACCGGCATCCTGCCGATTCTCAAAGATAGTCCGTGGTGCAGTAAAATGCGTAATCGTCCTCCTTGTTGACTATTCTAACCCGGTTCATCTCCAGACAAAACCCGTTTTCATTCATTTAACCAGCTTAAATGCGTTCACATCCACCAGCCCCAGGTCAGTAAGCCTGAGTTCAGGGATTACCGGTAGAGCCAGGAAGGAAAGGGTGGCAAAGGGCGAAGGTAGTGTTGTGCCCAAATCCCTGGCCAGCTTCTCCAGCTTCTCCAGCCTGGCTACCACCACCTCAAGCGGCTCATCAGACAGCAACCCGGCAACAGGTAAAGCCAGGCTGCCCGATACCCTGCCCCCCACAGCAACCGCCAGACCCCCGTGCCTTCTCTCAATTTCCTTAACCGCCGCCAGTATATCTTCATCGTTAGTCCCGACAGCGACAATATTATGCGAATCATGGGCAACAGATGAAGCCAGAGCTCCCCTCTTCAAACCGAATCCCGCCACCAGCCCCAGACCGATATTACCCGTAGCCTTGTGCCTCTCCACCACCACCAGCTTCAGAATATCCCGGCCGGTTTCCGGCATGATAACTCCATCTTTCACCCCAACCTTCTCCACCCTCTTCCTGGTAATTATCTGGCCAGGCACAATCTCAATTACCGGCTCAGTTTCCCCCGAAGCCATAAGCCTCAAGGCTTCTATATCGAAAGGTTTAATTTTTACCGTGTCGGTCAACCCTTTGTTATCAGCCTGATATAAGGGGAACAGCGGTTTCCCCCCTGCGGCTACCAGCTGACCCCGGTAAAAGACCATGTCTATCGGCAACTCGGACAATTCACCGGTCACAATTAAATTGGCCAGGTAGCCGGGAGCTACAGCTCCAAGCTTATCGAGCCTGAAATACTCCGCAGTATTGATAGTAGCCATCTGAATAGCCCGCACCGGGTCAAGACCCCGGCGGATTGCCCGGCGCACCACGGCATCGATATCACCGTCCCTGAGCAGGTCGGCACAACTACGGTCATCAACCACAAAGAAGCACCTTTTATAGGTTTTATCAGTGACTAATGGCAGCAAGGCGTCCAGATTTTTCTCAGAAGAACCCTCTCTAATCATGATAAACATGCCCTGCCTCAACTTCTCCCTGGCCTCTTCCAGAGAAACTGATTCATGGTCAGAAAGAATGCCCGCGGCAATATAAGCGGTGAGATTCTTACCGGTTACACCGGGGGCATGGCCATCAATAACTTTCCCCCGGGCGAGATTGATTTTGCTCAGCACGGCTTCATCACCGCTGAGCACGCCGGGAAAATTCATTACCTCCCCCAACCCGATACAGCCCTTCCACCTGAGCAATTGACGAATCTCCTCAGGCTCAAGGCAAGCCCCTGATGTCTCCAGATGGGTAGCCGGCACACAGGAAGGAGCCATCAAAAAAAGCTCCAGAGGTAGACGGCGGGCGCAATTCAAAACATACCTTATACCCTCTAAGCCACAAACATTAGCTATCTCATGGAGGTCGGTAACCACCGCCAAAGTGCCGCGCGGCACTACAGCCCGGGCATATTGGGCAACATCAAGCATAGAGCTTTCCAGGTGAGTATGCCCATCAATAAGGCCGGGAGCCAGATATTTGCCACCTAAATCCAGCACCTGCCTGGCCTGATGATAATCCCCTACCCCGGCGATACGGTCTCCACAAATAGCCACATTGCCCGGCTCAACCTCACCGGTAAAGACGTTTACCACTCTGGCATCGGCCAGAATCAAATCTGCGGGAAGTTCTCCTTTAGCCACGGCGATTAAGCGAGCCTGCCGGGATAACACTAGTCCTCAACCTCTACAAAACATATATCGGGAAGATAACGGAACTTCTCATCCCAATCGAGCCCATAGCCCACAATGAACTTATCGGGAACGGTGAGACCGAGATAATCGATAGTAACCGGAGTCTGTCGCCGAGAAGGCTTATCCGTCAAAGTACAGAGCTTCAATGAAGCCGGCTTCTTCTTCCGCAGATAATCCAGGAGAAAAACAGCAGTGAATCCTGTATCCACTATGTCCTCAATCACCAGCACATTCCTACCTTTGATTGAGGAACGGAGACCCTGCACCACCTCGGTCTCCCCCGAACTCTCCGTACCCCGACCATAGCTGGATAGTCCGATAAACTCCACTTCCAGCGGGAAATTGAGAAATCGAATCAGGTCAGCCATAAACACAAAAGAGCCTTTAAGAATGCCAATCAAAAGGGGATTCTTAGCATGATAGTCTTTCCCAATTTCAGCCGCCAGCCTTCCGACAGCGGCCTCTACATCTTCTTTAGTAAAAAGGATATGGGGTTCAGGTTGAAAAACCATAGCTACCTGAGATTATAGCCCCTAGCTCAAATCCTGTCTATAGAGGAAAGATATTTAAAAGAGGGACTAACGTCCCTCTTAAAACTCACTGAAATAGCCTATCCCATCCCTAATCAGATGGAGCCGGGGCTTGTTCCGGGAAGGGACGGGGTATTAAAGGGGCTTTCTTGAGTGCAGGTTTTTTGGTTTTAGCTCTGGCCGCAGCCTTTGCCGGTACCGGGGCAGGTTTGGCAGTGGCCTTTGATGGAGGCCGGGGAGCAGTTCCATTAAATGCTGCTTCCAGATCTTCGCCTTCAAGGGTCTCCTGAGCAACAAGTTTTTCCGCAATATGCACTAATTTCCGCTTATGTTTGGGTAAAATTTTCGTGGCGGTTTCATAAGCCTCCTGGATAATCCTGTCAACCTCTTCATCAATCAAATCGGCTACCTTGTCGCCATAGTCCCGTTGCTCCGAGATTTCACGGCCGAGGAAGACCAGTTCTTGCTTGTCCCCAAAGGTTCGTGTTCCTAGTTTATCGCTCATTCCATATTCGGTTACCATCATGCGAGCCAGCTTGGTGGCTCGCCCAATATCATCGCGAGCCCCGGTGGTCATCTCACTAAAAATCAGCTCCTCAGTGGCATGCCCGGCCAGGAAGGTGGCAATCATATCCTCGAACTGAGACCTGGTCATCAGGTAGCGGTCTTCAGTGGGCAGTTGCCGGGTGTGACCCAGAGACATTCCGCGAGCCACTATAGATATTTTATATACCGGGTCAGCATTAGGTAACATTCTGGCAACGAGAGCATGCCCTGCCTCGTGATAGGCGGTAATTTCCTTTTCCCTGGGGCTTATCCTGCGGCTCTTTCTCTCCGGACCGGCAAGTACCCGGTCTATGGACTCCTCAAGCTCCTCCATCCCAATGGCCTTCTTCTCACGCCTGGCAGCTAAAATAGCGGCCTCATTGATTAAATTAGATAAGTCAGCGCCACTAAAACCGGGGGTCGCCTTAGCCAGCACCTCCAGATCAACTGGCTTAGCGAGCGGCTTACCCTTAGAATGAACTTTAAGAATAGCCGTCCGTCCGGCAATATCCGGCAGGTCCAGGACTACGCGCCGGTCAAAACGACCGGGGCGAAGCAAAGCCGGGTCAAGTATATCGGGGCGGTTAGTAGCCGCCAGGACAATCACACTGGTGCTGGTTTCAAAACCGTCCATCTCCACCAGGATCTGGTTAAGGGTTTGCTCCCTCTCGTCATGACTACCACCCAGTCCAGCGCCGCGATGACGACCCACAGCATCAATCTCATCAACAAAGATAATACAGGGAGCATTACGCTTAGCCTGGTCAAAGAGGTCACGCACCCGGGAAGCACCAACCCCAACAAACATCTCGACAAATTCACTGCCACTGATAGAATAAAATGGCACTTCAGCTTCACCAGCCACGGCCCGCGCCATTAGCGTCTTTCCTGTGCCCGGTGGCCCTATCAGCAATATACCTCTCGGAATACGTGCCCCCAGAGCTTGAAACTTCTCCCGGGATTTGAGGAATTCCACCACTTCGCGCAATTCTTGCTTGGCTTCATCTACCCCGGCCACGTCATCGAAGGTTATAGTAGGTTTATTACCCAGCAACCGGGCTTTGCTGCGGCCAAAGCGGAGGGCTTGACTGTTAGCCCCCCGGGCGGAACGGAATAGAAAGAATAGCAGACCACCAAGGAGTATTAGGGGAAGGAAGTTAATCAGTATCGAACCCCAGTTAATTCCCGCTGACCCTTTAACCTCAACTACCACCCCCTCAAGGTTGAGTCCTTCAATATCATATATAGTGGCATTGCTTTCTTTAAAGGTTTTTAGCTCGGTGCCATCGGTAGACGTAATAAGCAGCTCATCACCGTTGACTACAATCTCCTTAATCCTGTTGCTTTGTGACATAACTATAGCTTGACTCAGCGGAATTTCGGAGGGTTTCTGAGACATGCCGGGGACAATGATGGAAAAGATAGCTGCGGCGGCAATTATAATAGCTATCAATACTAGACCCTTACGCACTCTATCCAACCTCACCTATTTCGTTAATTGCCCTGACGTTGTTCGATTATCAATCCTTATACCGCTTATATATTATACCAGAATAGGATTCAATAGGGAAAATAAAATTCGGCAAGTTACCGTTACCCCGTTTTCAGCAGGTTGCGGTAGGTGGCCTGCAGGAGCACAGCGTCCTCTTCCAGGTTAGGGCTTTCGCAAATCACCATACCCTGGGCCTGGTAATCTCTCAACGCTTTGAGAAGCTCAACATACCGGAAATCCGACTCCTCTAGATTGAGGTGTTTTATCTCCCCTTTATGCCCGTAAGCAATACCAGCCACATGGATATGCATATTATCCAGGGCAGCCCGGCCCAATCGCTCCCTGACCTGCTCCAGAATAGAGGCGAACTCCGGGTAAGAATTGAATTTACCATCCCGGGCATGCCGGTGAGCAAAGTCTATGGTGGGGGCTATTCCCTCCAGCTCCGTGCTTAGATTGAGCACTTCTTCCAGGGTGCCGAACTGGCTGGCCCTGCCCGTAATTTCCGGCCTGACCCACACCCGGTTATTTTCCCGCTTGAGCTGGTGCATTACCTCCCCCAGGTATTTCTTTACCGTGCTATAGGCTGCTTCCGGCTGGTCACCGAGATAGAAAGCCGGGTGAAAAACAATGCTTTCCGCCCCGCATATCGAGGCAATGCGAGCCGTCTGCAGCAGCCTCTCCTGGCTGGCTCTTATCTTCTCCGGCTCATGGGCATTGAAATTCATATAGTAAGGGGCATGAGCCGATAGCCTTACTCCTTCTTCAACGGCCGTCTCGCCCACCAGCCGGGCGCCCTCCTGCCCCATCCTCACCCCCCGGACAAACTCTATCTCCATACAGCCCAGTCCAAGCTCAGCAATACGCCTGATGCCATCTATAGTGGTCTGCGTCTCGGCGCTGCGGGGAGCGCCAGCAGTACCAAAAATAAGCCCGGCCATTTGTTTCCTTTCACTCATTGTTATCCCGGCACAAGCCCTGCATAGTGCTATGAATAATCAAGTGTCTGCTGTTAGGCAATGTGTTTATGTTTGATAACCCATATCTATTCAGGGATACACTCCTTAAACTTATTCAGTCTGATAATTTGGAATACAAGCAACTCGTCAGTCCTTAGATTCATTGGTTATATCTTTCCAACCGTACCGAGGGTTCAAGTTTGGTATATCGGATGAGGTCAACTCAATGAACAAGTCAGGTACGTATGGGGACCCCTTATCGGTGTAAATCGTTAGGCGAATTACTACCCTGCACCAGTCGAGTTTGGTAAAATGCTCACCTACCAAGTTTGCATCTTGGACACTAATGCTCATCGCTGGCAGAGGTAAATATTGGTCTTTACCCATTATTAATGGCAATCCTTTCAGTACCCATTGTAATGGGTTAGAAATATCCCACTCAAAATCGATTGCACCATGTGGACCCAAGATTGCTGGTAATGGTCGTTGTGGTGTCACTGTGATAGCGTTGGTTGTCTCCCAGCCGCCATCCATATAATTAAAGAGTACTTCAGGTGACATTGTCACACGGGTAACAGTGATTAAATCACCCCTATGAATGATGAAAATACCTGAAGGGCTAATTCCTACGGCAGAAGCTTTCCATGTTCCATCTTTCTGAAGATTAATCGGAAGACTCATTATAGTCGTTCGGCATTCCACGTCAAATAGCTTCGGTTTCTTAAGTTCATCCTCAAGCTCCACTACTCTTACCTTGGCTTCATTACGTTGTCTGTATGGTGCTTGAAATAGTTTCCATCCAAATATCATAATAAACACCAGAACGAACCCAGTAATTACACCAACCCCGCCACCAATCGTGGGCAAACCAAACTGCCAAAAGGGATTTGCATTAGAAGGGGTCAGCCAAAAACCAATGAAAGCCCCACCTACACCAAACATAGCAACCCCCACGACTTCCAAAGCCCAAAAAGAAAAGCCAGATTTACGAAATAATTCAGTATCTTGCCTTGCTCTTTGGTATGCTGTTTGGTCAAGAGGGTGTTCTGCCATACCCCTATTCTACCACCTCTAAAGAGTTTCGCAACTGGCTCTATATAAAATCGGGCGTAATTATGTGCTATAATATAATACTCATTGAATAAACTGTTGTGCCTGGGGGTTTGATTACTGGAAGCGATAGAAGTAGCCCGCAAGGTGGTAGAGGCCGCCGGCGATAAGCAGGCAGCCGATATTGTGCTGCTGGATGCCCGGGAGGTGTGCAGCTTCGCCGATTATTTTGTGATGTGCAGCGGCGAGACCAACAGGCAGCTTAAGGCTATTTACGATGAAGTGGAGCACGCCTTAAAGAAAGATGGCATTCTACCCCACCACCACGAGGGGACAGTAGATTCAGGCTGGCTCCTGCTTGATTTTGGCGATGTTATCGTCCACATCTTTGCCCTCTTTGAGCGAGATTACTATCAACTGGACAAGCTGTGGAGCCAGGCAAGCACGGTAATCAGGATTCAGTAGTCCGGCTATCAATCTTCCTGATAATGGAAAATTTCACCCTCAGCAAAGAACAGCTTGATTTCCGTCTCAGCATTCTCCGCTGAATCAGACCCGTGAACCGTATTGCGCTCAATATCCAGACCAAAGTCGCCCCGGATAGTTCCCGCCTCCGCCCCGGCCGGGTCGGTCGTCCCCATGGCGTTTCTAGCCACCTCCACCGCCTTTCCCCCCTCAAAGACAACGGCAATTATCGGGGCAGAGCTGATATAATCGACCAGGTTATCAAAAAAAGGTTTATCCTTGTGAACGTCATAGTGCCGCCGGGCCAGCGCTTTATCCAGGTGAAGCATCTTGAGCGCCACTATCTTGAGACCCCGCTCTTCCAGACGAGCCATAATGGTGCCAGATAAGCCTCTCTGCATGGCGTCAGGCTTAATTAAAACCAGAGACCTCTCCATTTTTTAGCTCCTTATACCTTAAATTAGAGATTGTTTACCAACCCCTTCAGTATACGACCTTCAAATTAAGAATCGACTATCAACCTCACCCCTTCAAACTTCCCTTGAGGGATTAAGAAACCCCTCCAGATCACCCACTGTCACCTCTTCCAGAGTATCAACGATAAAGTCGGCTTCCGCCAGACTCTCCCCGGGGTGGGTATTGGTTACAGCGATACAATGCATCCCGGCACTTTTAGCCGCAGCAACGCCAGCAATAGCATCCTCAATCACAATGCAGTTCCCCGGCTCAACACCCAATTTTTCAGCCGCCAGCAGGAAGCCCTGAGGACTCGGTTTACCCTCGCTTACCTCCCTGCCGGAGACAATGACCTGAAACAAGTCTTCTATAACCAACCCCCGGAGAATCAGCCGGATATTTTCTACCGGGGCTGACGAGGCTAACGCCACCGCAAAGCCGTTTTCTCCGAGCAATTTTATCAGTTCTATTGCCCCGGGTAGCGGCCTTATGTTCTGCCTCACTCTCTGGCGGTAGTCGGCCTCTTTCCGGCTGGCAATGACATCTATTTCCCCCTGCGAAACATTTTCACCCAGAGTGATTCTGATTATAGTATCGTTTCTCCGACCAAAGTTGCGCCTGAAATCAGGCTCGGTGAAATCCACTCCCTCTTTTTGAAAGACATGCTGCCACGCTTCAAAATGGTAAGTACCGGAATCAACAATTACCCCGTCCATATCCCAGATAACCGCCTTAGTCTTGTTTGCGGGCATCAATTTTGGGTCCTCCTTCATTTGAGCTAACCACAAACTGCGTAGCTGTCCCACCGGCTATTTGCGTACCATCCTTCAGGAATACGGCTGCTTCAGTCTCAACCAATCTTTTCGTCTTTTTAATTACAGAAGATGTGATAACGAGAGGCTCACCTCCCAGGGCTAAACGCTTTAATCTGACCTGCATTTTGGCAGTAACGCAATTCACACCGCTAAAGACAGCGGCATAGGCCATAGCCTCATCAAGAAGACAGATTATAATACCACCATGAACGGAGCCTGACCAGCCTTGATGAAGCTCACCGGGAGTAAACTCAGCCCTGGCTGTTTTACCATCCCATTGAAAACTTAGTTTCAGCCCGATGGGGTTCTTTTGTCCACAGCCGAAACACATGCTGTATCCCCTGTCAGTGTTAAGGGGTATTCGTGGCCAGGTCACCATTTTATCTCCATTCCAGCTTTACACTGCGTTTAGGTTGAGTAATCGATGGCCGCCTGAGATATAGTGGTTGTAGAGTAGCGGGATTATCATAATCGCCTGCCTTCAGTCGCTGCTGCCCCAGCTCAGCCAGAAAACCGGCTCGCCGAAACAGGGCGGCGGAAGGCGGTATTACAGCCTTTCGCTCCAGCTGCTTTTTTAGCTGGGCGGCAATAACCGGTATAAATTCCCCGCAGAATACGGTTTTGGTGGTTATTTGTGAGCACAGCGTGTCAACGGTGGTTATGTGCTCAGCGGCGAGCTGACACCACTCATCACGCTTTTTCTGGTATATAGCTGTAGCAATCTCTTCTCTACCGGCACTAAATATCGGACAGACAGGCAAACCAGTCTCAGCATGCTGGTAAGCGGCCACCTCCAGAGTGCTGACCCCAACTATCGGGATACCCAAGCTGAAAGCCAGACCCTTGGCTGTGCTAACCCCTACCCGCAATCCATTGAAGCTCCCCGGTCCTCTGGCTACAATAACACCACTGGCGGATTGAAGATTTAATCCGGCCTGATTTAGCAGGTCAGTCAGGCGGGGCAGCAGTTCAACAGTGTGGTTCTGCCCGCAGTGCCAGGTCAGTTCGGCCAGCACCTCACTGTCCCGGACAAGAGCAATACTAGCCATACCTGTCGAAGTATCTATCGCCAATTGCATTATCAGTCCTTTCTACTTAGTGGCGAGATGTTTCAGTTGGGCAATTATCTTCTGATAGCGTTTGACAGGGGACTTAAGTTGAAAACTGCGCTCGGTATCAGAAAGATGGCTGATTCGAATCAGCAGGTGCTCCGCCGGCAGCACGCTCATCCCCTTTTCTGCCCATTCCACTACACAAACACCTTTCCCATACAGATAATCGTCCAAACCTAATTCCGCAATTTCTTCTATACGGTCGAGCCGGAACAGGTCCATGTGATAAAGATGCAGCCTACCCTGAAGCTCTCTAACCACAACAAAGGAGGGACTGAGGGCATACCCTTCGATATTCAATCCCCAGGCAATACCCTGGGTAAGGCATGTCTTCCCCACACCTAAATCCCCGACCAGCAGAAAAACATCACCCGGCAGGGATAACTCGCCTATACGGACCCCGAGCTTTTGAGTCTGTTCCGGACTATGGCTGATTAATTCAAGACATTCCATATCTATTTCTTGAGACAAATTCAGTGGCTGGCCCGGTTCACCTTGCAGCGAAGTGCTCCCATCCTCTCTTATCAAGACTAACAGGATTTCCCTCGCTGTCAACCGGGGTTACCTCTCCTATGTTGTCAGCTACTATCTCACCGATTACGGTTATCGGACAGGATGCCGCCGCTTTTACCCGGTCAACAGTCTCAGCCTTTCCCGCAAATAGCAATTCGTAGTCCTCTCCCCCGGATAGTGCCAGTTCGAGAGATTTATCACCGAAGCCGGCTTTGACCACTGGCTGAATTGGCACGCGGTCAATTTCCAGTCTGGCACCAACCTGGCTTGATTTACATATATGCCTCAGGTCTGAAATCAACCCATCGCTAATATCTATGGCCGTTTTCACCCCCTGCTCCGCCAGTAGCTGCCCCTCAGCCAGTCTGGGATAAGGGTGAAGGAAAGCCCTCTTCAGACAATCGGCGGCTTCAGGGTCAAACTGGAGCCGTTTGGTGAGCATCTCCAAGCCAGCAGCGGCGGTACCCAGATAGCCGGTAACCGCTATTTGCTCACCAGGCACCGCTGTGGAACGGGTAAGCAGATGACCATCCTCATTTGCGGTGTCAGCCAGAACAGTAACATTGATAACCACCAGAGGTGCACGGCTGATATTGCCGCCAACTATAGCTGCTCCGGATTGCTGCGCCAGCTCAATCATTCCCCGGTAAAGGGCGACGACATCATCTACCTCGGTATGGTCGGGTAAAGCTAACGATACCAGCACATACCTCGGTAGGCCACCCATGGCCGCAATATCACTCAGGTTAACCGCCAGCGCTTTCCACCCCACCTCTTCCCAGGGAAATATGTCCAGAGAAAAGTGGACATCCTGTATGAAAGCATCCACAGTGGCCAGTTGAGTTGAGGTATCGCCACGCCAGGCAGCAGCGTCGTCACCAATACCAATCAGGAGCTTTTGCCTGGAGGCTGTCTGGTTGTCCTGCGCGCTATTAGCCATTTCGGCCAGGAGGTCAATCAGCCCGAATTCTCCTAGCTCTGAGACCTTCATTGTTTTGAAATTATAGCACGCCTGTGTGTGGGTCACAACCTAACTCAACGAGATTATTTATCTACCTCACCCCCTTTATCCCCCTCTCCTTCAAAGGAGATGGGGAAGGACATTAATAAAGAGGGGCTACGCCCCTCTTGAACACCCGCTTCTCAATACTTCTATAGCATACACTTGATAAGATTGCGCACCTGATTCCTTGTGAACTCCACCCCCTTCCCATATCTTGTTAAAACTGCTATATTCTTCTTTAAGATATGCGATACGCAATCTTAGCTGATATTCACTCTAATCTGGCTGCTTTCACCGCAGTGCTGGATGATATTGAGCACCGGGGAGGAGCCGAGGAAGTCTGGTGTTTGGGAGATGTGGTCGGTTACGGCCCGGAGCCTCACCAGTGCCTGGAGCTTTTGCGCCAACGCAACCATGTCTGTGTGGCTGGCAATCACGACCGGGCAGCCATTGGCAAGCTGGATACTGCCTATTTTAATCCTGATGCCGCCGCCGCCTGTCACTGGACAGCACAGCAATTGAGCCCGGAGGAGGTACAGTATCTTGAGAGCCTGCCGCTGGTTATTGAAAAAGACGATTTTACCCTGGTTCACGGCAGTCCGAGAGAACCGGTATGGGAATATCTTCTATCAACCAGCAATGCCAGGAAAAACTTTGCCTATTTCCAGTCGAAATTCTGCCTGATAGGTCACTCCCATGTACCTCTGGTATTCAGGCACACTGACACCGGTGCCTGTTCCTTCAGCCAGTTCTCGACTAATATCGGGCTGGTATTAGGTAAGAGCCGATTGATTATCAATCCTGGCGGCGTCGGGCAACCCCGTGATGGTAACCCTCAAGCCAGCTATGCTATCTACGATAGCGAAACCGGGGTAATTAAGCTCTACCGCGTTGCCTATGATATCAGTGCTACACAGGCCAGGATGGCCGAACACGGATTACCTGTGCGATTGGCGGCTCGCCTGAGTTACGGTACTTGACTGGCTTGACAAAGAAGTACCAGCATATTAGCATTTTATATTGAGGCCGTGCTAGACGGGGAGCTAGCGGTGCCCTGAACCTGAAATCCGCTATAGCAGGGTCGAATTCCCACTTGAGGCCTTTGCCCTGTGGGACTGCTTGAGCTAAGCGGTGTTGAAGGCTGGGTCCTGCGCGGCAGAACGCTATGAATCCCGTCAGATCCGAGAGGAAGCAGCGGTAAATAGCCGCTTCTGGGTGCCGCAGGAGCGCCTGGCTGGAGCTGGCTGGCTCGAGCAAGCTACGGAGCAGGGTCGAGAGCGGGTGCACGGCCTCATTAAGTTATTATGGGAAGACGCTATCCAAAAACAGAGCCACTTCTGGCTCAAGCCAGAGGGTTGCTGCGCCGCTTCGGCCTGCGGGCGAAAAAAGGACTGGGACAGCACTTCCTTATTGATGAGGATGTGCTGAAACTCATCACTTCAGCGGCAGAATTAACCCCCACCGATGTTATCATGGAGATAGGCCCCGGCCTGGGTGTATTGACCAGGGAACTAGCCAGGCAGGCCGGCTGGGTAATTGCCGTTGAGCTGGACAGCCAACTGGCTGCCATCCTGAAACAGACCCCGGGTTCCTTTGACAATGTCACCATCATCAATAAGGATATACGTCAGATTGAACCATCAGCCTTAATACGAGAGGAAAAAAAAAGATTCCCTGCGGTAATAGCTAACTCTCTCGACTACAAGTTAGTAGCTAACCTGCCTTATTATATTACCTCGCCTGTCCTGCGCCATTTCCTCGAGGCTTCACTTAAGCCTCAGATTATGGTAATAATGGTGCAGAAAGAGGTGGCTGAGGCTATTGTGGCTGAGCCGGGTCAGATGAGCGTGCTGAGTATCAGTGTGCAGTTCTACGGGAAACCGAGAATAATCAGCTATGTGCCAGCCCGCTGTTTTTACCCGGTGCCGGAGGTTGATTCGGCCATACTGCAGGTCATTCCGTATGCTCAGCCGCCAGTGGCAGTAACCGATGAAAAGAGCTTTTTCGAACTGGTGCGGGCCGGCTTTTCCGCCCCCCGCAAGCAGCTCGGTAACTCCCTGGCCCAAGGTCTTGGACTAACCAAAACCAAAGCCCTGCCTTTACTAAAAGAAGCCGACATTATGCCACAGCGGCGGGCTGAGACCCTGACCCTTGACGAGTGGGCGCGACTGTGGCAAGTATTTACCGGAGTAGAACAGTCAGCATGCTGACTGTTCTGGCGCCGGCTAAGCTAAATTTGACCCTTGAAGTTCTGGCCAGACGCCAGGACGGCTTCCATGAAATCCGCAGTGTCATCCAGACCATAAATCTCGGTGATAGCCTCCGTTTCCAGTCGAGCCAGGATATTGAGTTTAAGTCAAATACTCCAAACTGGCTTCCGGAAAAAAGCCTGGTTTCAAAGGCAGTCAGTTTACTTCGGGAGGCCACCGGAGGCTCTAAGGGGGCAACCATAGAAATCGATAAGCATATTCCCCTCCTCTCAGGATTAGGTGGTGACAGCAGCGATGCCGCAGCTACCCTGCGCGGGCTCAACAAGCTCTGGGAATCAAGCTTATCACGGCCAGAATTAGTCGAGCTGGCTTCGCAATTAGGTTCCGATGTAGCCTTCTTTCTTTATGGTGGTACGGCTCTGCTTGAGGGTAGAGGCGAGAGGGTAATTCCTCTACCTCCGCTACCCCATATGTGGGCGGTGCTGGTGGTTCCGCCCGTGTCCCGGATGCCGGGCAAGACGGAACAGCTTTACGCCAGTCTTGAAGCCGGTCACTACACAGACGGGCAGATTACAGATAGGTTGGTAGAGACATTGAAAGATGGTGGAGAATTTACGCCATCCCTGCTGTTTAATACTTTTGATAATGCAGCCTCCAATCGCTTCCCAGAAATAAGCTTATGCCGGGAACATATGGTGAAACTTGGGGCTGCCGGTGTTCACCTGGCCGGGTCCGGGCCAACCCTGTTTACCCTGGTTAAAAATAAGACTCAGGCCGAGTACCTGTATACCCGCCTAAAACAGCAAAAGTTGGAATCCTATCTGACCGATACCCTTGAATCCATAGCAGAGGTATAATGAATAATCTTGGAACCAAAAAAGGCTTTGTTTCCGCTGAACCACATACACCCAGGAGGCTGAAAAATGATAGTAAACGAAGTCTTAGCTATAATTATCGGTTACTTGCTGGGCTCTATTCCCTCTGCTTACATTGCCGGCCGCCTGATAAAAGGGGTAGATATCCGACAAGTAGGCGGCGGGAACATGGGCGCCTTAAACACTGTGCGAGAAATAGGAACCGGTGCCGGCATTGTCGTTCTCATCGCCGATATAGCCAAAGGCTCAATAACAGTGCTTATTGCCCAGTGGCTGGGTCTATCTACGATATTTGTTTACATTGCCGGCTTCGCCGCAATAGTAGGGCACAACTGTCCCGTCTTTCTCAAATTCAGAGGAGGCAAGGGGGCCGCTACCACCCTGGGAGTGCTCCTTGTCTTAGCCCCACTCGAGTTTGCCCTTTGCTTGCCGGTGATGCTGATAGTCATCCTTGTTACCAGCAATGTTTCGCTGACGATAGCCGCTGCGCTAGTCCTTCTGCCCTTGATTATATGGCTTTTTGGCGGGGCAAATAGCCTTATTTTCTATACCCTGGCACTGGCCCTCTTTCAGGGCCTGCGGTATATATCCACCGCCAGAAGAGGCTGGGCCAGCGCCGGCAGTAAAAAGGACTTCATCGTTGAGAGACGGTATAAACCCTGGCAGAAAAAAAGAGAGTAGAATGTTTGAGCTTAACCCCGCAGTTAGAGCAGCTTTCGGCCTTCAGGAACAAAGCCTTCCCGACGAGATTGTTTATCTTCCTCACTGGCAGATATTTGTTATAACAGATATAATTGAATAAAACCTGTTCGATAAAGGAGGTATCAAAAATGGGCAATACACAGGAAAATTTGCAGGCGGCTTTTGCCGGAGAAAGCCAGGCCAGCCGGCGATACCTGTTCTTTGCTGACAAGGCAGAGATGGAAGGTTATCCCCAGATAGCCCGGCTATTCCGGGCGGCGGCCGAGGCGGAGACGGTTCATGCCCGCAACCATCTTGAGGTCATGGGCGGCATCGGGACAACCGAGGGTAATCTGGAAACGGCTATAAAAGGAGAAAACTACGAATTCACGACAATGTACCCCGGTTTCATTGAGCAGGCCAAATCCGATAATAACCAGAGGGCTCAGACTGGCTTCAAACATGCCAACGCGGTAGAGGAAATCCATCACGGCCTGTACCAGAAGGCACTCGAAGCCGTCAAGTCGGGACAGCAGCTTAGGGATGCGACCTACTCTGTCTGCCAGGTCTGCGGCAACACCGTAGCCGGCGAAGCCCCGGATACGTGCCCCATCTGCGGCGCACCCAAAAGTAAGTTTAAGCACATGGGGTAAGGTTTATCTGGCAAGGGGATTAAAAGGGGCTAAGCCCGTCTAAGAAAATAATCTTCCCCGAGGGTAATAGGGGGAGTGTTTAAGAGGGGCTGACGCCCCTCTTAAGAAATTATCTTCCCTCTCCCCTTATGAAGGGGAGAGGGATAAAGGGTGAGGGGTTAGTAAATAACTCTTAGAGGAAAGGATACTGATTGATGCCCTTAACGACCTTTTTTACAGCTACAGGTTTTCTCGCCGCTTTCTTATTAGTGTGGGGACAACTGTGGCTCAATAGCTATAAAACAGACACTATCCCTGACACTGTCTATTTGGGTCTAATATGGACATTCCTAGGTGTAACTGTGGCACTGGTTGCTTTTGCTCTAGCTGGTTGGTCATATTTTACAAGCTGTAGAAAACAAATCTTCCAAGTGAGAGGTCTACCTATAGGGTTACTTGCTGCAACACTCATAATAACAGGAGCAAACGTCTTCCAGTCTCTTGTATCGCTTGCCATAAAGCTAGTCCGAGAAAGCATCTCACCCACTCAGCCGTTGATAGAATTCCCAATAAGCATACAGGTTTGGAACATGGCATTTACAGTTACGATTGAGCTTACAACTGGGTTCATGCTATTCATTGCGTTAGTGATTGTCCTGCTTTCTTGGCTAGGAACGAGGAATCGCATTTTCTGGGCAATAGAAGCAATTGCTGTTCCAATTGTAATCTTGTCTGTACTTCTCTATTTTGGAGTAAAATCTTGACCTATATAATTGGTCTAGTTACCTAATATTTCTGTCTTAGCTTATTCACCCACCCCCTCAACATCTCCTCCTCCCCCTTCTTACTCGTTACTTCCCCATCAAGCCTGGCCTCAAGGAGTAGATGCAGTATTTCTTTGATACGGGGACCTGGGGCTACGCCCATTCTTTGCAGGTCATTGCCGGTGAGGGCCGGCTTAATGTAACGCAGTTTATCGAGGAATAACCGGATATGCCGGCGAGCTATATCAGAATCGCTGGCCAGCGAATTAGCCGTAATTGCCAGCGGGGAATAGCCGTGGAGGAGGTGGTGAATACGGCTCGGGGCGAGTTTCGGGTCAGCCAGTGATTGAAGCTCAGCCCTGAGGCTATCGGTATCCCTGAGTATTTGAGCCAGGGATTTGGGTAATCTGATGCGTGAAATCAGGTGTTCCTTTTCTTCACCGGTCAGGGAGTAAGTCAGCAGAGCCAGGTCGAGCCCAACCGGTGGTAGTTCCGGGTAACTTAGCTGCCGTGCCTGCTGGAATTTTCCCGCCAGCCAGCCATCGCCCTTCAGGGTTGGGTGCAGTTCGGCCAATACGCCCAGCTCTTCAGCGCGGCGCAGGACTTTCTCCGGGTATTCCTCGGCTAATATAAGCTCAAGTTCATGTCGTATACGGTCGCCACTGATGGTATCCAGCATGGGAACATCCCGTTCGAGTAGTTCCAGGGTGGTTCGTTCCAGCTGGAAGTTCAGCCGCTGCTCATAACGCAGACCACGCCAGATACGAGTAGCATCATCGGTAAAACTGTTTTCATGCAGAATGCGGATAAGTTTATGCTCAAGGTCGTTCCTGCCCCCATACAGGTCAATCAATTCACCGTAGCGGCCGGGACTGAGATAAACTGCCATGGCGTTTATAGTGAAATCACGGCGAAAGAGGTCGTCACTGATAGAGCCGGACTTTACCTCGGGCAGAGCGCCGGGCTTGACATAGGTCTCCGAGCGGGCGGTGGTCAGGTCAACGCTCCATTCGCTCCATTTTATTTTGGCAGTATTGAAACGGGGATGAGTTATGATTTTCCCCGGCTTAACCTGTGTTAACCGCTGCGCCAGACTTATAGCGTCACCTTCCACCACCAGGTCGAGGTCAAAGTTGCTCCGACCCAGAAGCAGGTCGCGAACCACACCGCCGACAAGGTACAGGCTCTGCCCCCGTTTGGCCGACATCTCACCGGCTACCTGCATAAAGTCAACCAGCTCGGCTGGTAGCTGTTTTTGAATTTTGCCGGATATATCAATACTCTCAGGCATTTTCCTTCTACACGAAAGTCTACTGATTGCCAAGTCTAAAATTATAGCACGCTTGTTACCAGGTGCACTGGTGATTGGTGAGCGCACTTTATATTAAGTAAATAACGGCTATACCACCGACAATCATGGCCGTGGCAATAAGCCGTAAGGCCAGCGTTCCGCCTGCCACGCTGCCATTCCAGGAATGCCGGCAGGACGCGGCTCAGGATAAGAGCGAATATAAGCACAAAGATAGGCCGGCTGGCAGTAATGGTAGAAACCAGAGACACCGGCCCTTCCTGTATTGCCCAGAATAGCATCGTTGCGCCGAGCATGGCTAAAGCCTCATTAAGAGCCACCAGGCCGATAGCCAACTTCCTTTGTTTCATACCGCTCAGCTCTCTAAAAATACGGGGCCGCAGCGAGATGAGAAAGCAAACGCCAGCCAGGCAGAATACGCTGAGCCATAACAGGTTCCAGAATGATATGTAGGCCAGGACGTACTTACTGGATATGTCCGCCACCGCCAGAAGCAGGCTGGAGCCCAAAAGAAGAAGAAACGGCCTGCCCAGCCAGGTAGCGCCGCCTGACGGACTCCGTTTAACTGAAATCATTATTGCCCCGGCCACCACGATAATTATCGCCAGCCACTCCAGATAATACAGGCTCTCCCCCAGTAACGGCACGGCCATAATCGCCACGAAAATAGGATAAATGTAAACTACCGGTACAACCCGTGATACCTCCTCTCGCTGGAGAATATAGAGCATAATGATAATGCCGCCAGTGCGGATTATACCCGAGGCTACTGCCACCAGTAATATCAGCAGGCTGATGCCCTCAGGTAAGGGGAATAAATAAAAAAGTACCAGGCCATATACCAGGACAATGAAACCTGCCGGCAGCAGGAAGGCTCGCAAGCTCGGCATTCGCCTGGAGACAAGGTGGCTGTCGAGTATATTCACAGCACCGAAGATGATGGTGCTCAATAGTGCCATATTAGCCCAACTCATTATTATCTTTACCCGCTTCCAGAAAAATAATCGTCCTCATAGCTTACACGACGCCAGGCTAAATGCAAAGCTTTTTCTGCGTTCTTAAACATGCTTAGATTGTTATTTTCCCGATATTTTCCTATAATGAAACCCATAAAGGTATAAGCTATGAAAGTAATGTCAATTGTAGGAATGTCCGGTAGTGGCAAGTCAGAAGTGTCCCGAGTATTCGAGGAGAACGGATTTACCAGGATAAGATTCGGAGATGTGACCGACGCAGAAATCAAGAAAAGAGGTTTAGAGCTCAACGAGGAAAACGAGCGCTACATCAGAGAACTCCTCAGAAAAGAGCACGGGATGTCGGCTTATGCCAAGCTGAATCTTCCCCGGATCGATTCGGCACTGAAACGTTCAGACGTGGTGATTGACGGGCTTTACTCCTGGGAGGAATATACCCTCCTGAAGGCATATTTTGGGAAAGATTTTTGGGTAGTCGCCGTCTGGGCATCACCGAAAACGAGGCATGCACGGCTGGCCAGCCGAGCATGCCGGGGCCTGACGCCAGAAGAGGCCGCCAGTCGGGACAGGGCGGAAATAGAGAACACCAATAAGGGCGGACCAATCGCTTTAGCCGACTTCACCATCACCAATAAATCTTCGCTGGAAGACCTGAAGCGGGAAGCAGAAAAAATTATAAGCGAATTAAGACAGAATTAGGGTTATATAAGATAAAGGGGTCGAATTTCTGAGATGCGGAAAACAACCAGGCCGGATATTGATGAATATTTCCTGAAGATAGCCTCTGTGGTGGCTGAACGTTCAACCTGCCGCCGGCACCATGTAGGGGCAGTGGCAGTGAGAGACAAACATATGCTGGCTACAGGCTATAACGGCGCCGCTTCGGGCCTAAAGGACTGCCTTGAGCTTGGCTGTCTAAGAGATGAGCTGAATATACCATCGGGAACCAGGCATGAAATATGCCGCGGTATTCACGCCGAGCAAAATGTAATCGTACAAGCCAGCCTCCACGGCGTCAGCCTTGAGGGGAGTACTATTTACTGTACTCATACCCCCTGCAACCTGTGTGCCAAGATGCTGGTCAACGCCAGGATAAAGCGATTTGTCAGCTTTGGCAAGTATAATGACGATGATTTTATAGACCTGTTCCAGGAAGCTGGCATAGAGGCTGACATCCAGAAAAGGCCCTCATCCAGAATAAGCTATTTAAAATAACACTGACATGATTTATTGAGGATAATGTCGATACCGCATGCCAGGGTAATTGTTAATCCAGCGGCAGGAGCCGGCTCAACACACAGGAAGTGGCCCGGCATTAGCCGGTTATTGGGGCATATCGGGCTATCTTTTGACCACGCATTTACCGAAGGCACAGGTCATGCCATAGAACTAGCTAAAACGGCAGCCGATGACGGTTACCGATACCTGGTGGCTGTAGGTGGCGACGGGACAGCAAATGAGGTAGCCAACGGCATACTTCGTTCAACCGGTGCAAGCAGCATAAGTCTAGGTATAGTAAGCACCGGAACCGGGAGCGACTTTATCCGCTCGATAGGCATTCCCCGCGATTACACCAGTGCCTGTTCGCTCCTGACCAGCCAGCGAAGGTTGCTGATTGATGTTGGCGTGGTTGAATACAGAAAAAACGGGCAGCCAGCACAGCGCTTCTTTGTAAATGCGGCTGGCATAGGCTTTGATGCCGCTGTGGTGCAGGCTACAGAGCGCTGGCCCAAATATTTCGGCGGTACCGTTCCCTACCTGGCTGGCCTGCTCAGGTCTTTATTAGGCTATCAAAACAAATCTGTTGTTCTGCATATCGGAGATAAGGTGGAGACCACCCGCGTCCTGAACGTGGTAGTAGCTAATGGAAGCTATATGGGAGGCGGGATGCACATCGCACCGGAAGCTAAGCTCGATGATAGCCTGCTGGATATAGTGGTCATTGGTGATATAGGCAAGTTTGAGCTGCTGAAGGCATTGCCCATGGTATATAAGGGAACCCACTCCGCACATCCAAAAGTCAGGATGGAGCAGGCAACCCGTATTACTATTGAACCATCAGAGCCAGTGCTGGTACACGCTGACGGTGAACTCCTGGGCGAAGGCCCGGCGTCTTTCTGGCTGATGCCGTCCGCTTTGAGCCTTGTGGCGTAAGCAGGGTAAGATGGCTACTCTATATTTTCTCCCTGATACGCCCCGTGGTAGCCTTCTGTCTCCCGGGTTAGCTGCAGGAAAACAAGTTGCATAATTCTGGCATTCCTCTGTAAGCGAAACCCCTGGGGATTATAGACTATCATAAGCGACTGAGAGCGACCGGAATAGCCAGCGTCCCAGACCGCAGTGTGCACCGTGACGCCACAGCGAAGCAGGCTCGACCTGGGTGCGCCCAATGCCATAACATTCCCGGGCAGGTGGACAATCTCATTGTAGGTAATAATGTAAGCCCCTGGTACCAGGTCAATGAAACCCAGTCCATCAAAAACCAGTGGCGCTAAATCAGATACTATCCTTTGATTGTCGGCAATTCCTATCCTGCCCGATGACTGGGGCAGGGCTATCTCGCGCAGGGTAAGGTCAACGCCATTGGGCTGCACCTGCTCCTCAAGATTAACAAAGCCTTCTACCAGAGGCGGCTGTTGCTCCAGTAACCTGATAATGTCTTGCCTGGATAAAACGGCTGTCATTTTTAGTCCCACAACTCCTCAATATCTTTTTCCGTCTGTTTACCGCTTTCCTCCGCTTCGCCGGCAGCGAAGCCCTTATACGATTCAGCCGAACCGTACTCCCGGGGCTGGAATGCCACCGGCATAGGCACCGCATGACCAAAGATGAGCGCTTGCTGCCTTGAGGCCAGCTTGGCTAACACCGATTTCAGCTCACTCCGGCCCGATACACCGCCCAGCACACTATCGATATCACGGTCATTATCCATAAGAAAAGTTATCCTGGTACCAATTTGCGACATGACCTCCTCATCAATGCCACTGGGTCTCTGGTCAATCACCAGCAGGGTAACATTGTATTTGCGCATCTCACGGGCGATAGTGCCAAAGATGGTCTGGTTGGCCACCTCCGGATTAAGGAATTTATGCGCCTCTTCGATAGTAATCACCAGTGGCTGCGGCTTGGCCGTGCTCTCCCCCATGGCTCTCTCCACCCGCTCCTGATACTGGGTATAGATACGGCGGGTAAGCATATTGGCTACCAGCACATAGGTGGTAATATCCCTGAACCGACCAAATTCCAGGACTACATTCATGCCCCGCTCAAGATAGCCGAGAATGCTCTTTACCGCATTTTCAGGAGAATGAGGAACGATAAAAGGCAGGCGACGTATAATACCCAGTCCGCGCCTCAGGTTCTGGAAGGTGCTCTCATGTATTCCAAGTCCCTCCAGCAATTCCTTCAGTTCATCGGAGTCTTTCAAGTCCAAGGCTGCCTGTAACCAGTCTTTGCCAAACCTCCGGCGCAACTGGTATACAGCTTCGACAGCAAGTTCGGTAAGGTTCAGGGTCTGGCGCAGTAAGACAATGTCTTCCGGCTCTATCTCGTCATAGCCTATCTTCACCACAAAATCCGTGCTCACCCCGCGATGCCGTGAATGCTCCTCGTCAAGGGTAAATACGGCTACTGCCGATGGGAAAAGCTGTTTTAATGCCTTTACCTCGGGGCCTCTTTCATCCACGCCTCTCCAGCCATACTCGTTATGCATATCAAAAATCAGGTTCACGGCCTGGCTCTTCTGCAGCATGCCGGCAAGCAGTAAACGGGTGAAGAAGGTCTTGCCCGTGCCGCTCTTACCAAATATACCGTTCGAGCGCTTGGCAAATTCTACCAGGTCAAGACAAAGCCTGGTCTCCATATCCAGCGGATTGCCAATCCAGAATCTCTCTTTATCTTCTTTGCCAAAGACCAGCTCTATATCATGCTCCGAAGCCATATTTACCGTAGAGAAGTGGCTGGGAACCGTCTTGACCGGCTGGGGCCCCTCAATCAGGCTGGTGACGTCACCCCCGATAGTGAGATAGGGCGAGACGTGCAATGCCCCATAAGTGCTGGTGCCGACTAATACCTCGGCGACAAAGGGGTCGGAAACATCGGGTGGGGCAAGGGTAAGCTGCTGGTCGGTTACGCCCAGAGTGACATCGGTTATCATGCCGAAGAAACGCCGCTGCTGACCCTCAATAGTGACATAGCGCCCTACCGCCATATCCTCCACCGAGGCTGAGCCATCCAGCCTGACATCTATCCCTTTATTCAATGAACCAGAGACAACGATACCCAGCCTCTGTCCGTGTTCCAGATTATCATCTTGCTGAGTCATTCTTTAATCCTCTCCAGAATAGCTTTCAGTTTACCCAGCTCGCCACTTAGTAAAACGGCCAGTTCCTTACCTGCTGCCACCAGGAAAGCACGACGGTCTTCCTCATATGCCTGGCCCATCTGGCGCAGACAGGCGGCCGCCAGCTCCTCCACCGAGACCGGCAGGCGGGCATTAGTCAAGATATTAAGAAAACCAAAAGACTGGCTGAACTGCTTCACTTCCTCTAGAGTACACTGGTAAACAAAGCCGTGTATCCGGGCCGGTTTGGGCGGCAGGTAGTGATATAAATTGTCACCCTGCTTGTGCCCGACGACCAGAGCACCGAATTCACTTCTAAGCAGCTTCAGAAGCTGGGGGCTTGAGCGGTAGATTTCCTCCTCGCTGGCCTCATCTTTGCCCCGGGCAATGGGGCGGCGGCCGGGCTCAACGCTGGTGGTGGCGGCATTATAGACAACGCCGTATAGCTCCACCGATTCGTACCCGGTCTTCACCAGGCTGCCCAGAGGCGGCAGCTCATAAAGCTCATAGCACTGCGCCACGAAACCGGTGGTGCTGGCTTCAATAACCTCACCTACTCTCTCTGCTTCAGTCATAAACTCCATCCCCTTTGTCCCTTGTTAAATCCCTCTCGCTCTCCCTTTTTCAAAGGGAGAAGTTCTCCCCCTTTCGCAAAGGGGGACTCAGGGGGATTTTCCCGTAGGGGCTTCGTCCTTCTTACTACTTCTTTTCCTTTTTATCCTTCTTCTGCTTGGGCTTCTTTACGTTCTTTCTGCCTTTACTTCCCATTGATTTCCTCCTTCTCTTTACTGCCCTTCGAAATAGTTGTCCTCTTGCGCTGCTTTTTCCCAGGTAAACATATTTTAATCTTCTCCATTTCAGTAATTGCAGCTTCATTTAAAAGATGGCGGACAGCTCCAACAATCTCTTCTGGTGAAACGGTAACATCGGTTACTTTCTTTAGACCACGTCGGATTAATTTTATTGAATCTTCAGACAGAATGGCTTTAAGCATGTTCTGTGCGGTCAGCACATTACTCTTTTCCCATAGTCGTGCCAAACCACCCCTTTTAATGTTTTTGTAGCCGACTAGCGCAAATTTCTCAGCTAATGTTGCAGGGTCATCATTAATAAGATTCCAGGAATCTATGAGTTTTGTCTGGGGAGGCTGGGCAAACGAGATATGGTAAAGTTTCCAATCCTTGCCGTTGGTTAATAAAACCCATTCACAGCCCATATTAATGGCATAGGATGAAACTTGTTTAAGATGCTTTGGCATAAGGTCAATATTTACCCTTTTTAGTTCAACGAGCATTATAGGGACGGATGATTCTTCAGTATCGAGCTGGATAGCGAAGTCACAATATTCAGTGTCCCCAACACCATGAACTGCGTGCTCCCGTGTAATATGTTTGAAAGTATCGTATCCCATAACTGTTTCAAAGATGCGATCTACACGTTTACGCGTTTCAGCCTCGTTCCCATCTGCTTTAGCAACTGCTTCTATCATTTTTCGCGCATTTAATATAGCTTTCCGAGTCTCCTTGTCCAACTTTTGTCTAGCCATAGTTCACCCTCCTGTGATTTTTCGGTTTCTCGGCTTTTTAAAATTTCTTCCATCATACTACTTCTTCCAAAATCATTACATCTAAGGGAAATCTGAAGGGGCGGAGCCTCTTCAGATTTCCCTTTCCTGAAGGGAGATTGAGAGGGATTTCAAATCCCCCTTAGTCCCCCTTTTCCAAAAGGGGGAGACTTAAAATCCACCTTATCCTCATGCTCCTAATATACATTATATATAATATTACTTCAGCCTCCGCTCTCACTTTCAAATATGTAGTCAATCTTAAGAAGTAGCTTCTTCTCCGGTTCCACCGGGTCGTTTGATTTTACGGTAATCTCAAACAGGTGCTTGCCTTCCATTTCGTGACCCATGACGTAATCAATATGGACGTTGCTCTCCTCACCCGGTTGCAGTGTCGTAGAACCTACGACGGGTTTTGGTGGTCAGCAGCCATCCAAGGCTTTCACGGTAGTGTTATAGACAACAAGAGGGGCATCCCCGACATTCCAAAAGCGGAAATCGTAGAGCATTCGCTGGTCAGGTGTTGCCTTCCCCAGGTAGACGGAATCTTGCTCGAAAGAGATTCGCGGCCCTCCTGTAAACACCGGCACCGTGGTCGGCGCACCACAGGCGCTCAATAAAAGAACCCCGATAACCAGAATTGGTAATACCATTCGTTTCATTTTATCCGCCTCGCTTCTCCCAAATCCCCCTTTTCAAAGGGGGAGACTCTATACCCACCTTGTCCTTTTGCTGAAACTCTTGGCTGAGCCAAAGGTAGGCATGTGTTCTTCTATCATAGACGACTCCACCAGCTGCCAGAAGTTTTCCCTATCAGCCCCGGTTACCACCGCCTTTTCATGGGCTTCACTTAACGCCACCGGATACCCCTGCCCCCGCCGGCACTGGTCCGAAACCAGCGTAAGAACCAGATTCAGCCGACTCTCATCCATAGCCACCCACTGCGGAACCTCAACCCTGGCTATTTCATCCTCCACCCTGATGTAGAAAAAGCAGATTTGATGCACGCCATAGCGTTTCTGAATTTTAGAGGAACTGATAAAGACCGCCGACCTTTCTCCCTCATCCAGCAAATCTGAAAATAGCTCCCTGTCCCGAACGCCGGCTACCACATCACAATCTCTTGCCTTACCCGGGGGGCAGTGGCGGTCGCAGTCAGCCGGCTCATGGGGGCAAAGAGACACCCGCAATACATTAACCACATCGGTGCTGCGGGGAAAGCTGATATAGCTGGCAACAGCCAGCTCTCTTTCATCACTGAGCTTCTTTATCTCATCGAGATAGCGCAGAAAGCCATTATCCAGCAGTGCCTCAGCGACAAATTCGGGGTAAGCATCCAGACCCCACAGGATAAGCGTGCCATCAAGCAGTGCCAGAGTTATACTGCCCGGCGGCAGCCCGGCTGCCAGTTCCGCCAGCTGGCGGAACTCCTCCACGCTGCGTTTGACGCCCAAGAGCGCCCCTTCTACTGTCTGTTCACGCCCCTTACCGCCAGTCGGCGTAATAACCAGGTCTTCATCATCGGAATAGAGGCGGGGGGGACTCTCCAGGGCGGCACCGGGAGAGAAGCCATAGCGGAGAACAGCCGTGCCTATATTTATCAGATAGCACCTGGTTGACCGGTGACGGTCAACATCAATATGGGAGCCATCGGCGGCCATAACCGTGAATTCATCAGGGAGGGGTAATGCTTTATAGTGCTGGTCAAGCCCGTCAACTAAATCGGCTACCAACCAGGTAGTCCGGCTGGAGGCGATCTTCCTTTTTAGAGCATCGATGTCGATAGTTTTATTACCAAAGACATCCAGAGCGCATTTGAGGCGCTTCTGCCTTTCCTCACTGCCAGCCTTCAGCCTGGCAACCATGCCTCCAACCTGCGAGGCAAGTTTAGTTAAATCTAACGACATCGCCTTCGCACCATTTATAACTGCCTGTTAAAAACTTACTCTTTTTGGGTTGATTCCCCTATCCACTGTAAAAAAGCCGGGTGGCCTTTTTCTATCGGTAACGAGACAATACACGGGACTTCATATGAATGCAATTCTTTCACTCTCTCAATAACCCTGTCAGCCAGCTCAGCTCTGGTTTTAACCCATACCGCCATTTCCCCTTCTTCCTCAATCTTTCCGTGCCAGCGATAAATAGACTGTATCGGGTGGATATTAACGCAGGCTGCCAGCTTCTCTTCCACCAGCGCTCTGCCTATATTCCTGGCTTCAGCCTCGTCCCCGGCGGTTATATAAATTGAGCGATATTGCATACCTGCAAGCCTCTTGTCATTGCAGTATAATTCATTAAATTGATGAACTCAAGCAGTATTTAGAGATAATCTACTGACCTCACCCCCTTTATCCCCCTCTCCTTAAAAGGAGAGGGGGGGGAATATTTAAAAGAGGGACTCCGTCCCTCTTAAACACTCCGGTTAAACAAAATCAAATTACAAACCAAAGTTGAAAATCAATTCCGAAGGCATCAGGGGAAACAGGTATGTTACAATAAAGCCAGGTGTTTTTATGCTCCCTATCTTGTTAAGCGTGGTGGTAATTTCATTTTCCGGGGTAATGATGCCCGGACCTATGTTTGCGGTAACTCTAGCCAAAAGCTATCGGTCACCGTGGGCTGGTGCCCAGATTGCTCTGGGGCATGCCGTCATAGAAGTCCCGCTGATACTGCTGATATACTTTGGCTTTGCCCAGTTCTTCCAGAATACCGCCGTGCAGCTTGTATTAAGCATACTGGGCGGCGGGATGATTATCTGGCTCGGTATCGCCATGTTTCGTGCCCGAGCCGAGGTAGTTCAGAAGGGCAAGGATTTACCCTATAATGCCTTTACCGCCGGCATCCTAACCAGTGGACTTAACCCTTTCTTCCTGCTATGGTGGGCAACTATAGGCAGTATGCTGGTTATGAGACTCATCAGTTTCGGCACAATCGGACTAATTCTGTTTATTGTCGTCCACTGGCTATGTGACCTGGTCTGGCTTTCATTTGTTTCCAGCATAATCTATCGCACCCACTCGCTATGGGGAAGGAAATTCCAAGAATGGCTGTTCATTGCCTGCAGCCTGCTGCTT
>SDBV01002223.1_pt1 | contig 29055 bp, 46 predicted proteins | sample 2277081 | NCBI WGS metagenome assembly SDBV01 (sample SAMN10402039, study PRJNA504765) | marine sediment metagenome | isolation source: marine sediment core GS10_PC15, 223 cmbsf | place: Arctic Ocean: Southern Knipovich Ridge | collected 2010
TTTCCTAACTCTTTGTTTATTTCTTTTATTAGTTTGTGGTGACTTCTGGCCGGTATAACAACAACAGCACTATCACATTCCGGTAAGACGCTGACCTCCTCAGATTCAATGCCTTCACACAAACCATAGATAATGCCGTAGTCCCAAAAATCTTTATTTGGGGTATCCTCTTTTAGACTCAAGTAATAAACTTTCATAAAACCTTCCTCAACCACAAATCTTTTTGGGGAAAATCAAAATCAAAATCAAATCTAGTACCATCAATTTCTAAAATCTCGAAGCCTAGGTTCTGTAGTTTTTTCATTAATGCCGGGTATGATCCGTTAAATATGGGCGACACTTCTATGAGGATATTCTTTGTTCGTGCTAGAACATCCCTCATATACTCGATAGCGTATTTTTCTGACCCTTCGATGTCCAACTTCATAAACTCTATTGTTTTATCAGATTCAAAAACACCCTCCATGTCCTCTTCAAACCAAGCATGTCTCGCATCAACCCCCGGGGCATTTAGTTTCAAAACTTCCATATTTTCTGCATCGCCCTCGAAGGCGATTACTTTATAACCTAGTTGGGTAGCCATCCTAGAGTACCAACCAATATGCGCTCCAATATCAATAACTAAGTTCTCCCTGTCCCCATCTTTCAAAATAGAGGTTGCAAGATCAAGGTAATGCTCTTCCCAACAACCGCTATTTATTAATGTGAAGGAAAGCCCGTCTTGACCGGTACAGTATGTATTAAATTGATCCTTATATTTTTCGTGATCGTAGACGGTCATTTTACCTAGCGATGTATCCACTACTAATCTATCGTGTTTTTTGTGACCCGCCTGACAATTATTTAATTTCTCGTTTAATATTTTGGTTGTTTTTATATTGTTAATTCCGTTCGGATCATCCGGCTTTGGGAAATATTTTACCGAATTATTTTTATCGTTAAACGGATGTTTGTATATAGGGGGATGTATACCACCCCATTTTTCAACAAAGTATCTCCTTAATTTATTGTTATCCTGTGTTTTAATCTTACCGAGCTTTATGCTGTGTCCCATACCTTTGTCTTTAAGATCAACAGGAACCTTTTCCCAAAGTGGTCTAGCGGGTGTCGTCTTAATAGCAAGCTGTATTCTCCAAGATAAATCTAAATCATCGTAACCGTAAGGCGTAAAATTCTCGTCCCACCTACCCACCTTCTCAATAGTCTTTCTATTAAACGCTATTAAGTGCCAGCCGAAAACACCGGCGGCCTCAACTACCACAAAATCAGACCGTTTTTCAAGTTCTGCAATAAAATCTAACCCACCTTTTTCTCCGAATACTACTGATGCTGACAGGATAATAAGCCAATCAGAATCATCGGCAATCATTTTATCAATTCCCAAGTTGTGGGACTTCATTATGCCTATATTGTCCGTAGTATTATCGACCAACAGAACGCTATCGGGATCAAATTTCATTGACTTGATACACTTGTCTGCGTACTCCCTATCCACGAAAGGCATGACTACTGTATATTTCATACACCGCCCTTTATAAAGAGGAAGTGTTCTTCGTGGTCTGTTGCTAAGTGTTCTCCGAAGTACCCAAGTTCTCCCATAAACTTATGTATGTCTGCCTCGGTGTGTCGAAAACTCTTGCGCATCAAATCCGGGTGAATTGATACCCAAACTTTCAAATCATTTTCCTTGAGTGCCTTTTCTGCCCCATGTAAAACAATGAGTTCTGCGCCCTCAACATCTATAGTAATTGCTGTAGGGACAACACCAGACCTTTCGACAAGATCATCAAGTTTCATCCGCTTGATACCTCCGGAGTTTTGATTGAGATATTCATATTTATTTACATCAATTAACTCTCCTTTAGATTCTTTGGGCCAAGAAAAGTCTCTCAAATCATCGTCAGTATTGTTTCCTATTAAACCTGAATAACATCCTACGGGTTCCTCTTTTATATTTGTTTTCCAAGTTTCACGAATGTTAGGCCAAAACTCTTTAGTCGGTTCTATTAAAAAGACACTGCAAAACTTAGCAAAAACAACGCTCATCCAGCCACGTTCCGCCCCAACATCGAAAAGGATATCGTCTCGATCTAGGTTTTTACTCATTGATTCTACCCGCTCACATTCCCAATAATCGAACACATCCCAATCCGCTAACGGCACTGGCAACATTAAGCTATACTCGTAATTTAACGACTCACCTTGTCTTAAATAATTAACTTTTTTAAACTCTGTCATAACTTTCTCCCCGTTAACCAACTCCAACTAATGTGCCCTAATCTCTGGTCCATAGGCTCTACAGTAAAACCGGCCACCTCAAGAGTGTCAACTAACTTTTTTGCATTATGGTGTTTTGAAAATGGTTCGTCTTCCGTCCCCTCAATGAATTGGAATCTAAATGTTCCCCCAGATTTCAATACTCTGAAAGCCTCAAAGATGTAACCTATGATTGCCCCTAACGGAAGGTGCTGAAATAATAATACTGAATAAACGCTATCAAAAAACTTGTTTCTAAATGGAATTGATCTACCGTCAGTGATTCTAAAATTGTATTTCGGGTGCCTCTCCTTTGCTATTTCCAACATTTTCTCCGAAATATCTATACCGTAATAATTGGGTTTCATTAACCTACCAACGCCACAACCAATTTCTAATACTACCCCTTCCATTTTCCCAACTGCATTTAAACCCGCCACGATTGGAAGATCAGATATGTATTTGATATCCACATCTGGGTCTAAAGCCGCCTTATCCCAATATTTTTTCTCCTCTTCCGTCCTAGTCATTTATTACCTTTAAAATCTCACTGGCCCTGTGTGTGTAGGTTTCGTTATCTTTGGCCCAATTGTGGCCAACATACCGTGTGTCTTCCCTGTACTCTTCCTCCACCAAAAGACTGTCTATCTCCTTCTTCAAACTATCGTAATTTCCCACCTCATAATGCGTGACACCTACATTATCTACACCCGAAACTTGTGGGTGAAGCAACACACCGCCTCTTCCCCTGACCTCGTAGTATCGGTCTGATACGTAGTTAGGTCGACCACCGAAACAAGAATCTCCAACAACTACCTTTGAGGATGCATATAAAATGTTTAAATCGTGCCCCCGTACTAATCTAATACCATCGTTTCCGTAATGTCCAAACCTATCCCCATAAGTTTTACTCAACCATTCTATTAATTCCGGTCTTTGTGGGTATTCTGGGTGATATCCCTTAGATCCTGTAAAAACAATGTCGTGTGGAAATTGCACTCTATCTGCTCCGGCAATATAACAATCTCTTTCGATAACACCGGGCTTTAAATAATGCCAATTAAGGTTAAACTTATCGTAAAGATCCACAGCTTCCGGTGAAGCATCCGCCATAAAAATATGTTCCGTAAACCAAGTAGCCTCTTTGCCTACGTCCTCCACCCGTGCCAACCATGCCCAACGGTCTAAATGTACTGATACAGTAGGTATCCCGGCCTCTTTGTACCCCCTGAAAACGTCAATTAATCCGTCTATAACATACGATGGGTCGTGGGTGTGCGAATAAACAAGCATGTCTAACTCTGGCATAGCGTCTATCAGTATTTTAGCTGTTGTTATATTCTCCTGAAAAGGTATTACTTTGTGACCTAATTTTTCAAAACTCCACTTACGATCATTCTCGGTAGAGTACGGCGGTATAAAGTTTCCTATAAATCCTATGTTCATTTGGTTTTTTCTTTCCCTCTTAAAATCATAAATACTTTCTCCCTAATATCTGTGTGCCTGTCCATAAACTTGTGGGATTTCATACATGCCTTAATCCACTGTGTCTTATCCCAAAGTATCTTAACTGGCTTACTCCTGTACCATATTCTCCCGTGTCGGTGTGCATTGCTTGTAGCTTGGATACACTGCCAATCAAGTAACCCCATTTCGTGTAAAGGCTCGCACGCCTCGCAAAATAAAATATCATCTTTGTTCGCTATTTTATCTATTTCTCTGTTGGCTTTTTGGTTTATCCTACCTATTTTACCTATTTGCCTAATCACGGAAGTTTAATATCAGGTACCGTTAAACCGCTAGTTTTTTTAGGTACCACGGGAACGGGATTTATGCTCACAACAGTATCCCCACATTCTCCACAAACAATACTGTTCATCAAGACAACATTGCCTGGACCTAAGACCATAAGGCTCTGCCCAACCCCGCGCCAATTACCTGTATGACCACACCTTTGTATGGGAATATCTGTATCTATTTGTTTATTTTCTTCTGTTGGTTTGCCCATTACTTATATGTATATTCTACCCTAATACATCGAGTCTTCATACTAAATATAACTCCTCGCCATTGAACCCACAGTCCTTACATTTCCAAAAGGTAGAGTTAATTGGTGGCTTAACCGTGTGTATTATACTAACCTCCTCATATTCTTTATTTTTATGGTTAGTCTCGCGCTTACACTTTCTCATAGCTATTGTTGTGTACGTCATATCTTTGGTGGAGGTGACGAGACTAAACTCGTGTTGACACCCCCATGCTATCTACTCCTAAACATTAGTTTTTAATGTCCTCGTCTGTTCTACCACACTTTGAGCATTTCTTTTCGTCAAAGTCAGACTCGTGGCCACAGTATAAACACCTATAAAACTTTTTCATATTTTACTCCTAAACATATATGGCGAGTCGTAGGTCTCCTGTCCTACAGCTATCCTCAGAGCGTAGTGTCCTCGGTGAAGCTACATTTTTACTGCTTTCGCCACCCGCCGTATATATCTATGAGTTAGTTTTCAAACTCCCCAATTCCCTCCCACTGGTTAGTATCAACGTCAAAATATTCGCCCCTTTCTGTATCAACAATAGCCGTAATGGAGTTGTCTTTTAACTCTAATAGCTGTTTCTTTTCTATTTGGTCGGTTTCCAGAACGTCTTTTTCGTCTTGTAACCAGTATTTAATAATCAAATACCTTTTCATTATTCCTTACCTTGTGAACTAAGTTTCTTTTTCCATTCCAAATAAGGTTTCATACCCTTCCACACCCAGTCTGCCGTCATTTCTTCTGTTTTTTTAATTATATCTGTTATCTTCATATATTACCTTTCTATAAATTAAATAAAACCCAACCCCCTACCCCATTTGAGCAGGGGACTGTTTTCTACTTTTGGGCTGGTGGTTCCCCACCATCCTCGCCATCTTTAGGTGTTTCTGCCCCATCTGCTGCATCAGCTTCAGGGGTAGTAGTGCCTTCTCCATCGTCAGTAGAGTCAGTTGAAGGTGCGTCTACTCCATCTACAGGGGTTTCCTCACCATCTACGGGTTTTTCATCGGTCATTCACATACACCTCCCTTTAAATAAATAGATTATAACTCACAGGGCAAGACAAGCACATTATGCGATTGTTACTTGTTGGCAAATTTATTAACCACTTCCAGTAGTAGAAACGCCGCAATACCAGACCGTCAGAAGACTATATCAAACTTTCAGTTACCCCGCCCTGTCAATTCATAATCTATGCACACTTATTATTGAACTGAAAACGATTGCAGTAAAGAAACATACTGTTATCCAAAACATTATTACAATTAAAGTTTCAAACCATTTCATTCTATCTCCTCTTTCTGTGTGGTTTGTTTTAAAACTTTGAACATATCTTTGTTCTTTTTCTTTGCAAATACTTTCCCCACATCCTCTGCTGTTTTACAATTTCTAAAGTCTAGTATCATTTCCTACCTTTCTGTGTGACTGTAGCTTGTTTTGCAACCATTATCATTCCACATTTATTACACATTGGTTGTTGACCTTCTGGTATTTCCCCTGCATAAACCTCTCTTTCATTTCCGCAAGAGATACATTTAACTAAAACATAAACTGTCATTTGTTACCCTTCTGTGTGGTTTTGTATAATATCCCTTCAAGCAACCCGACCTCACTGGATGACATATCATTCAGTGCTTTAACTATTTTCTTTATACTCCTCTGTTTACCCTTTTCCATAGCTTCATAAATCAAATCTACATTATCTTTTTTCATTTCCTTATCTCCATTAACAACTTATTTACTCTTTTTAGTGCGTCCCCAAAACCTTCAGCATATTTCTTCTCCTTTATCTCCTCTACCTCACTAATGGGTATTGTTTGCTCTGGTTGTAAAGTACCTTCATCTGAAGTTCCCAAAGACTTGTAAATTTGTTTACTAACCCCTTTCATATCTTCTTTTGTAAACTCTTCACTAATGGGTATGAAAACAACATCGTCATCGCTCTGTCTATCTTCACACCAAGTTATTTCGCCGTCATGATGCCCTAAGTATATTTTCTTTATTTCTTTTAACTTACTCATTTGGTTCCTTTGGCTCTGGTAAAGCTTTTAACAAATCGGTTTCACCTTCCCCAATTAACTTTTTATACGGGTCTTTTAGCATTTGCCAAACTGTACCCACAAATCCCGATTTATCTTTTATCATTAAATGAGGTAAAAACTCCTGTTCAAAGTCTACAAGACCCGTTGCTACTGCTTCAAACTTCGATTTCAGATACCAGAAAAATAAGCGGTATACCTGATTCCTTCTTTTATCACTACCTGAAGGTACATTTGGTATTATTATTCTCACTGGAATCTTGCCAGACACGCCACCATCCAGAGTAGTTAATCTAAAAAACTCAATCATTATTGCGTAGCTATCCTTCTTCATAACCAAACCGCCCTTCTCTGCCGTTTCCCAACTAATATTAGTGAACCTAATATCCTTTATACCCTGTTGTTTCTCAAGGTATTGCATGATTTGTGTTTGACTTCTAGCCCAATTAACCGAAGTATTTTTATATGCTTTTACTCCATCCATATTATTTTCTCTTACTTACCAGCTTTCTCGTAAATAACAGTAACTACATCCCTTTTGCCGAACATAAATAACGGCCAAAAAAATGCTAACAAGCAACAGGTGATTGTCGGGTCCCATTCTTTTGTAATTTCTGCGGATAAAACCTTCCAGCCTTCCCCTAAAAGCTCCTTGTGTTTCTCTTCGTTCTCATAATCCCACTCACCTCTTATTGGTTTTTTATATACTTCTGTTTTATTCATCGATATAAACCTTTCTTGCAATATTATTTACTGTGTCAAATTCCATTTTGTAGGGCCTGTCACTGTCCGGGACCCCTACCAATTTCCAGTCTACGGAACGATCTCTTTTCGGTATGGATAGGATCTTATAACCCATTAACCTTAACTCTTGCACCCTTGCCGGGCCTTGTTTAATTCGCATCTCATAAGTAACTTCAAAAGAGTTTAACTTCCCTTCTTTCAATCTGGCTAGAATGCGCTGTTGCTGTGTTGGCCGCTTCACTTAAACATCCCTCGTAAAGCTGTACTGGCCTCTCTAAGTTTAAAATAAGTGGTGTTTTCGTCCTTCACTAATCTCCTGTAAAAGGCTAATACCTTGCCAGTAGGAACATCGAATCTAACGGATATTTTGAATGACTTCCTCTTCCTGTCGATGCGCTCCAATTCCTTAACTATCTGTGTCCTCGTTTTAATGTAATTCATCTGCTAGTGGCCTTTTAAGATAGATGCAACTTATATCGCCGCCCTCGTAGTAACATTTACATTTCTTAGCCCAAACTACATTTCCTGATGTTGAGGCTGAATAACAAAGCATTGAGTCCTGTTGTCTGATTGCTGTGTCTAGTACCCTATCCAATACAAAAGACACTAAAACAAAAGATGCAAATATCAACATTACAGTTATCAATACGCTTGTTATTAATTGTGTTGTTATCTTGGTAGGCATGGTTTTTTAATAGCTTGGTAACATAATGACTGTACCATACTTCTCAAACAATGTCACTGTTACCCCTCTCGCTACGGCCTCTTAAAGATACCTCAGCATAATTTAGATACCTATAAACGGATTTCACCGATAGTTGGTATGATTCCGCTAATATATCAATAGCCTTCCTACTGGTATGGCCCCCGGCTACTAAATCTTTATATTCAAAGGCTATATCAAAAGCCCTCTCTTGTAATTCTTTGTATTTAGGTTTCCACATTTTTGTTATCTCCGTGAAACTTATGACAGTTACCGCAATATTTCTGCTCTACATCCATTTCGCTGTAGCTAGTAAGACTGCACTCAAGGCATTTTATACCCATGCGTCCATCTTTTCTCACGATTTGGTAACTCATGTTATTGTAATCCCTTTACACTCTCCCTTAAATCACCCTCTGCATTTTTCATTGCCTGACGGAAGTTTACCAATATCTTCATGGCGCGTTCGTCTTTTACAGACGGCATTTCGATACCCGCTACCTGATCTGCCAACGCCAATATTTTCTCTTTGTCCGGTGCTAAAGCTTTCTTTCGCTCCTGCTCCATTACCTTGGCCTCCTCGTCTGCCTTCGCCTTTTTTACTTTCGCCTCTGCCTCTTCTTTTTCCTTTAATTTGCGGGCTAGCTCCTGTTTCTCCTTCGCCTCTTTTTCCATCTGAACTTTGAGCTTTTTGTTTTCTGCTCTGATAAGTTCTTCCTCTGCTTTTTTATCGGCTTCAACTTTTTTGTTTAATTCTTCTGCTTCTTCCTCTGCTTTTTTCTGCGCATCAAAAGCGATCTCGGAGTTTTTTAACAGGGTATTAAATGTGTCACTGCTCATAGTATCGGGGTGTAACGTGTACCCTTCTACTAAATTGTCCACAAACTTGGATAATTTGCTGACACGTTCTTCTTCTACTTTGTCCTTTTTGGCCTTGGCTAACTCTTCCGCGTATTTTTCCTGACCTATTAAATAATCCTCTACAGGTTCTACTAAAGCTTTTATAATATTAGCCATTCCATCTATGGCCCTACCCTCGCGCAAAGACTGTTCTTTTAATGATTTTCTAATGTTTTCTACTCCAATCCTGACCTTGCGAATTGATAAACGCCTCTCCCGTGCCTTCTCCATGTTTTCAAAATCGTTCTCGTCTTTAACTTTAATATCCATAGCACCCTGTACAAGTTCTCTAGCCTCAGTAAAATGCTTCCCATATTTTTGCATCAAACCTTGTACTTTGCTTTCTTCAAGTCCGTATTCCTCACCCACTTTTATTAGTTTATTTTCACTCATTTTTATATCCCCAATTCCTTACACCATACTCAGATAAACCACAGTTACTAGCGTGCTTAAATACTTTTATAAACTCTACAAGAAGCTCACCACTGCACCTATGCACCTACAACTTCTTTCCCATCTTTTAGGTATTTTCATTAGTAAGCCGCCTCCGTTCTCTCATTAAGCTTGACCTTTAGTAAATACTTCAATGATCTGATTAATTCCTTGGTAACGTCTACCTTGCCTTCCATGCGTAGCATTTGTTCGTATGGGTCGCTAGCCTTTGCCTTCGCCCTAGCCTCTGATACCTTTTCGTATTTGTTGGTCATTTCTTCGTAGTATTTGTTGTAATCCATTTTCGCCGTTATAGTCAACTCTATTATGGTTCCGTACAAACTGGATATTTTTAGCAATATCTTTGATGCCCGTTCTGCTTGCAAATCCCCGTAACATTCCCTTCTCAAGTCATCTAATGTCTCAAAAACTTCTTTTCGATCTTTTTCGTTCATTTTAATTTCTCCACCATAATTTTCAAGTTGTCTATAAAACCGTTGATAATATCTATCTTATCCTCGTCATTCATAAAATGCGCTAAGTCATCCTCCATGCCGGCAATACCTATTACCGTTATATCCAACGATGCCATCATTGACCCGACAATCTCTTGATCCTTCTTTAATATCACATAATCATCGTTGGAGAAAATAACATCGTCTACGTTTAGCCTTTTTTCGTCAATCACTTTAAGCTCTCCAGTACAACCTTCATCTGCTTAATACCGGCGGCCAAACCCTTTTTTAATTTAACGTGCGTTTCGGGATCAGCGTCAACTCTAATAATAATTGGATCAGAAAATCCTTCGTCAAAGCATACATAATCACACCATTTTCTATCTGTCACCATCATTTGCATTTGCATTTGATCTAGGTACTTTTTGTCTATTTTCTTGGTGTGTGCCAACTCAATATATTTGTAACCTCTTTGGCATTTTATCTCTACTAAACCATCGTCACCAATAAGACCATCCGGGCTACATCCAGTATGCTCGTCCATTTCAACGAAACCAACCTGTTTTATTTTATTTCCTGTGGATATTTCATACGATGTGCGTGCCAAATCCTCATTTTCTACACCACGTTCTAGGTCCGGATTTGTATACTCCTCGGCTTTAACGCTTGATAGTAACTCGGAAACCTTTTTATAAACTAAAGATTCCAGTCCTTTGCCATTAGCCTGTATAGCTGTGGCATCGCTAGCGGAAAATTTACCCTTTTTAACCTCAAACCACTCGTCACTTCTTTGTTCCATTTCATGAATTATCATTTGTTTCTAGCTCCTTTTTTCGGGCATCCCATGCGGCTTTTAATACCCTAACTTTATACTCACCCTTCAATAACCTGAACATTTCTGTTAGCTCCTTAAAGCTTTTTGTGTTCTGAATCTTTGCACGATCCTCGTCACTAATTTCCTGCTCTATAGCCTCACCGCTTATAATAGGTATGGTATCCTCGGCAACTTCCATGATGTCTACAGCCGTTCCCATAACCTCCGGCAAATAAGACTTGACTATTTTGGAAATAACAGCATACCGCATTTTTAAGTTTCTGTTAGCACCTTCAATCCATCCGGGCTTTAAACCACCGCCCGATTTCTTGGTCCATCCTGACTTCACGGCCTCATCAAAGGTAAACGTGTCGGTGTAGGACTCATCACCTTTTGATACTTTAGCCATTATTCCCGCGTCAGACTCTTCCGAATACTCCACATGCCACCCATGATTTCGCAGTAATCTTATACAGTCACGACCTCCAATAGCGATCATTCCATTTACAATATATAAACTTCTAATAGCTTCAAATGGTTTCATTCCCATTTCAAAACCGGCTTGCATTTTAACTATTAACTGCTCGGCATTTGTACCACTAGGCAAAGCACCAGACTTTATAAATGTATCTGCCATTTCTTTAAACTGCGCCCAAGTTACAGGGTTAAATACCTCTGTAGCTACACTTTTAGATAGTGCCTGTCGTTTTATATCTTCTGTTTTAACTATGGATAAATCGTTTTCTGCCAACACTTCTTTTATGTTTTTCTTGTTTAAAGTATCTCCTTTTTTTGGGGTTGTGGTTTTTTTCATAATTTAATTATACATACTTCTCAAACAATGTCAACATCCCGAAACCACAAAAGACAGGAAAAAACCACTTAACCTGTCTTGTGGGTACGCAAAAAGCGTGAACGCATTATATCAAAAGCTGATACGTTAGGTGCATACGTGTATGTAACATGTTGAGTTATCCACAGTATCCACATTTTATCCACATAAGGAGAGAGCATACAATATCTAAATACTACTAGTTTTGGTATAATCAAAATGTTTATATAGTGATTTCCAAAAAATAAGCATTTAAAATCTAACTAATTGTTTCCGATTTATCCCGGATCAGTTAGTTTGTTACCTCTTTCATTCAACCTTTTAAGTTTAGGACCATGCCGGAGAGTTGGCTTGAGGTCATCTTTACTTCAGTAACAAAAGAGGGGACATAGAATAGGCTTACTATATCCCCACTTTTATCACTAAGAGGGTATTATTATTGTGTTTTCTTGGGATGAGGTTTGGATCGCTTTCTAAATGCCTATTCAAGGTCATGTATTCAGAGTACTTACTTAGTTAAATTTTGTCAAATTCTTGGCGAATTTCTATTTTCTGGGTGAGTAAAAAACCCCGTGAAGTAGAATGTGTGTATTTACACGGTTTGAGCTACTTACAGGGCTTTTAATTAGATCGGATTACCTCACCTTTTTATTCTTTTTAGATTTCTTCTTCTCTTTCTTAATTGGTTTTGTTGAACATTTGCGCCTCCTTTTGCGTTCTTCTTTCGTTGGAATATAGGGAAGTAATGCAAATATTACCACAAGACCTCCTTCTGACTATTATCATAGCACTATAATGTAAAATTATAATGTTGTTATTTTATTTTAACAATAGGCTGTGAGGTTTTGAGCCTCAAATAAATATTACCTAATGCACCTATTATAGATATAATTTCGGCTGTCTGTGGGGACGGTTCAAAATCTCCAAATCCGACAAATGCCGCAACTGCGGTGATTATAGCTAATACGTTAAACCAAAAAGTTTTACTGGATAGTAATGCTTTACCTTTATTCATCTACTACACCCCCTTTTGGCACTTCCTCTACAGGAGTGATAAGAATTTGATATCGCTTTCGCCTAAAGGAAAAGTCTATGACATCCTCATTAAACCGCCCTAGATCAGCCTTTAAGTCACGTATCTCGCTGTTCCTGAGTACTTGCTGATTCAAGAGGATCGTTGTAACTTTCTTCTCTTTAACCAATAATTTATGAGTATCCTTACTGTCTTTTTTCCAGAAATCACGGCTTGTACGCACTCCCTCAAGTATTTCTTCACATTCCGTGATAGCCTCCGACTCCGGCTTTTCCCCTATATCATCAACCCAAACGACATTGTTTTTATCTAATGGATCAAAATAACCGGAATAACCATTACTTCTATCCCTTGGCTTGGAAAAAACCCCAAAATGTAAATGAGGTCCGGTACTGTTCCCTGTGTTGCCCGAAAGCCCTATATTTGCCCCCACAGCAACTTTCATGCCTGGCTTGTAGTCTGATAGCCTTTTCATATGGGCATATATAACCCCGCACCTGTCGTTCTCTATTTTCAGATAATTACCATAGCCATTAGCATCATAGGCGCATTCTATTACAACGCCGGTGATACAAGAAATAAGGGGTGTGCCTGTTGGAAGGGCGTAGTCAAGGCCATTGTGACCTTCTATACTATACTTTATATAAGGATTAAGTATATTGCCTACTGCGTCTGTATCGAAGTGGGCATTGCCAAAAGGTTGCGATAACGGGAAGTCTCCTATAAAAAGACCTTTTTGAAGTTTTAGGGGAAGCATATTGTAATTATATCATTATTAATTTTTGAATGGGTTGATGATTGTGGTGATAATCGCGGCTATCGACCCCATTACTGTGGAGACTAATTTTATATTAGTAACTTGTGTGCTAAGCTTTTCCACTTTCTCGTTTGTTTTTTCCATCTGGGTTGTTAGGTGTTTTAGGCTCTGTAATGTACTCCCTTTAAATTCAGACATGCTCATTTTATACCCTAGCTCGTAATGCTCATCATGCTCATTTATTGTTTCGGTATTTCTTTTGTTCTCCATGTTTTTATCTTCCATAAATATTATACCTAATTTGTTACCCCCAAAAGTTTTTTTACATTTGCATTAGTAACTCCAATTACTTTCTTTACATTGGCTTGAAGAACTCCTGCTAACTTTTTAATATCAGATGCGGAAGAAGCTGTAGCAAATGTACCCGGAGAACTTTGATTATTATACATGGTAGTAACCCACTCGTCTGTCCTAGATCCGTTTATTATCCACGCCTCTGAAATAACTCCATCTAAATAGTCTGCTGCAAATCCTCCAGACCTACCAATGGCAAAAGCACCTCCAATGTCAGTGGGGGTTCCACTAGCTGTCAACTCTGTTTTCGCCGTATTATGGAATACTTTTAGTAATGAGTTAACGCTATCGAAAATCCCAGTTATCATTGACTGAACCCCGTTTGCAAGCACACTGCCTGTCGACACGGACTCGTTGGTAGTTAAACCAGCTAACCTAAACTGCACGATGGTGGAAAACTTAATTAATCGCTGATCTATATTCGGTGCGCCCACTCTCCTATTCATAAAAGAGTCGTTAGTTATAATAGACTCCGGTTTATACCAAGTTAACCATGTTTGTGCCCCCGCTATTTCAAGGTTCGGCGCAGAAGCATCCGCAATATCAGCATAATCAGACTCAGTTAACTCAAAGTCCATACCACCACCATTTAGTCCTGCCACCGCCGCCGCCCCGTTATTAGTCAAATCATAATTGTTACCAGAGCTATCGACCCAAGATGTAGATTCTGCGTGCCAAACTCCTTGATAACCGTTAGACCAAACAGCCTCTCTTCCATAAGCAGCATCTACTGCAGGTTGAATCTCACCAGTTTTATCATACCAAACATAAATTGTAGTATCTGCACCTGTATCCAATGTTGGTATCTTCACCCAAACGACTGCTTCATCCGTACCTATAACCCATCTTACTATTTCACAAGCTAATCGTGTAACTCCGGCGGCATCAGAAGAAAACCTAATATCGCCACCACCATTATCCGAATTGTCGAAAGCACTGGTTAGAAAATTTGCTGTTACAAGTACAATAGGAATATCTATAAAATCTATACCCCCACCCACTTTAGTGTTATCTATAACGATCTTATGTTTTTTTCCCCAACCTACCGGAAATGCCATTATTTAAATATGTTCTACTTGCACTAACTGAGGATTAAATAACATCCTATCAGCGTGAGTAGCCACCCCTAAAAATTGTATTACTTCGTCTGTAGCCGATGGGGCTGTTTCGGTAATTGCACCCGCAGTAAGAGATAGGTATAACTTGGCCCCAACAGTCCAAGCCCAGGAATCATCCCTGGCTATTCCAATATGTAGAAAACTTCCGGATGCATCAGCCACTATGGTTGCCAGAGCCATAAAAACACCAGTACCTGTGGCAATAACTGAAGCATCAGCTTTCCACATTTTACCGTCGGATTTAACATAACAAATGTCCCCAAAGTCTACATTTTCCCCTGCGGTCATTGCTATTTTGATACCAGTTGCCGTTAGGTCTGAACCTGGCTCTGCCGTTAAAGTTATCGTGTCACCAACTGCAGGTACAAAATCCGCGTTCACCAACAGTTGCGCTCTAGTATCATTTATATCCCCAGTTTCTATATCGGGAGTACTATCTAAAACTGTTATTTCTGCTAATTTATAATGGTTACTTGGTGTTGCGGGTACCCCTGCTCCTGGGGTTCCTACCACTATTAAAATTGACGCTACATTGGATGCGAACTCATCTGGTGTAGTTACAACATCCATTTTTGCACAAATCAAATCTATTCTTGTTGAACCGGAACTATTAGCACCAATAGTAAGGTTAGCTTGAGAAACAACAACAGCCTCCCAAAATCTTATTGTGTCAATATCAGTTTCGTCAAATAATGTATTGGGGATATAAACGATGCCGTCTGCCACACTAACATCCATGCTTGCGGGCGCGTCCTCCTCTACTAAAAGGTGACCCCCTGATAGGTCAACAATCCCCCCGGCACTATCAATGAGATCCCCATAGTTCCCTCTGACGTAACTATCCAATGCACCACCATCGCCTGATACTGGATCTGGTTTTAACCCGTTAATGATTCGTACTTTTACGCTCATGAAATTATTATATCACTTACTGGTTTTAGCTTTTCCTCAAATGTTTGCTTTGTACCAAATTTTATTAATCTTTTTGTCTTTAGACTCAATTTGTAAGGCTGCCCGCGGTTGTTCCCGATCTTCCTGAAATCTGCCTTTCCAATCTTTATCATAATAGTGTTCTCATCAGATGTCAGTACCAAACCCCTTTTATCCCCTTTAGTGTAGGATAAAACCTCATTTGTAATTTTATCTATTGTTACCGCATATATTCTCATATTAATTTCCTAAAATAACATAGCCCACGACACTACTGTCTTTGTCTGCATAGGCGTTACCAACAGGAGCATTAGACACTTTATACTGTAATTTGAGAGTATGTGATCCAATACCAAGTTCTACAATTTCCTGCATGGCTGAGGCAGTATAAGTGACAGACCCAGACCAAGGGGCACCGGCACCATGAATCACTTCCCCCCCAATAGTATCTGAACCATCCAACAAAGCTCGCCCCCAAGCATAGTTTGGTGATCCTCCCCCAATGGCTCCCGCCTGAATTTGAGCAAACAACAACACTTTTTGTGTTCTATCTAACTCGAATGTAATAGTTACACCCGTTATATCCACATAGGTAGTGCTTGAGGTATTTATAGTACCCCCGCTACCTATGGTCGATCCTCCCGTAAAGGTATTAACCGAGTTTAATCCAAACTCATCTAGGATTGCATTTTCATCTTGGTTTCTAACTTCAATAACCCCACCCTCTACCAAAATACCGTCCTTATTTATAGTGACAACTGTAATACCACTACCATTCTTTACTAAAATAGTGCCATCACCGTTTAGGGCATTACCTACGGTCACATCGCCAAGCAACGCAACAATAGCGGATAAAGTATCGGCATCCACTTTACCGGCCACTAGGCTCTCTATTTTGGCACTGGTAACGGCTAAATCCGCAATCCTTACAGTATCTATTGGTTGCCCTTGCAACAAACGCTCCACCCTTCTAAGGTCTTCTGTAATCCGCGCTATCTGTCTATCTAATTGTAGTTTTTCTAATGTGTTTAATCCCATCAACTGACTCCTGGTACAGTTATAAAGTCCCCTAAAACTAATGATATATGTTCTACATTATCGCTACCATACCTTACCGACCATTCATAGACCCTAAAATCGCCCTCAATACTGTAGTAGCTATCCACTATATTAATATATACGATATCCCCAACACCAAAGGCATTTATGGTATCTCTGGTAGAGCCGGCGGGAATAAACTCAACCTTTCTAAGTTCCGCTGACCTTTTCCGTAATATTGCCAAACCCTTATCTTGCAGGGTTCCCGTGTCAGAAACATCCATTTCGGATAAAACATTTTCGCGTAATTTAAACTCGGCCTGGGCTGCGGTATCGTTACTTTCTTCTCTAATAAGGTTGGTATTGTCTGTTGGTTGCCCCAGAACTATCGCCCTATTAACCGGATTTAAAAAGTTGTCCTCTATAGTCGCCTCCCTTATGTTTACTCCGTAGATAAACTGTATCTCATCCCTTTTGTCTTCCCCTATTATTGATGCCACGTTAAAAACCTTTTCGTCTGTTATTTCAAAATCGAACCCACTCAACACATTTGATAAATTCACTACCCCCTCGTAAACATTCTGATTAAAATATGTTCTATCCCTGTTTTTCGTGGCGGGGATAGATCCCTGAGTAATGCCAAAAGAAGACTCCGCTTGCGTAGTATCTATAAGTGACCATGCTATTTGTCCTTGGTCTATGGTATCAAAAACAACTTCCGCAGCAGTGAATCTATTCTTAAATTGCTCAAGCCAAGTATAGGAATATATCGTTATCCAGTTATTCTCATTATGTACTAGCGTTCCCTTTGTGACAGCCATTTCTCCCGCCCATACTAAAACGCCGTCCCCGTCATCTTCTGAACGATATATGTAAACCTTATTTTTTCTTAGAGCCAGCAATGTACCTAATTTACTGTCTGTAGTAGGAACATCAAACTGACAAATACCATAATCGCTTAATCTTTTTCCAAACTCAAGGTTTCTAAACTCCGTAAACTCTCCAACAAATCGTCCATCCAAATGGGAAGTCCCTAAAGACATTGGAATCATGGCCGGTATAGCAGATCCGCTTATAGCAACAACGGAATCTTTTATTAAAATTCGGTGTTTTATCATACTCCGTTATAAGCATCCCTAAAATCAACACTTAGCTCCGTTGTAACATCATCCCCGCTACCAACGGCAAGGGTTATATTTATGGCCCCTGGTTGTAGCCCAAAGAAGTCGCCGGAGAAATTATTAAAAATAGATGTACCGTCCCCTAACTTAACTGTGTTGGCTACTGCATCCACCTCAATGGTACTGTCATCTAGTAATTCATAATCAACTAGAAAACTATTACCGTCCGCATCACTAACAGTAAAACCGTTCCCTGGGCCAGTTATAACGTAGACAGGGTATGTGTTTTCATTGCCCGCATTTGTTACCGCCGTAGGAGTATCAATTGCCATTGTTTCTTGGTGCAATGCCTGAGAGTAAAAACGCCAATCAGGGGCAACCATTTCTATTAAAAAAGGTTTTATTATGGAGGAATAGGGATATCTGAGGGCCAATATTTCCACGTAAGCCTGTAAGGTGAGGTCATCCAGCGTGGTAAATTTCAACAGCTTCATGCTACCTATTTGCCTCAAGGCCAGTAACATAGCTCTCCTGTTTGCTAGGGTTTGATCTTTTATTACTACGTGCATAGAAAACCTACGCCTTCCCTGCTTTGATGTGAGGTAAGTAGCCCCATGATTTCCGGCCACATCCTCTATAACATCCTGAACACTAGCATACTCCCAACCTTCTAAGGACCCCATCTGATCCCGAGCAATTGTAAAAGTCGCATTATCATCTGCATTAAATATACTTATTGTTTTCATAATCCGGCTCCCGCTATCCCTGCCCTAAAGGCAAACTCCCTACCAAGTGCTTGTATATCCTGCTCGTCCCTCACAATGACATTCTCGATTGTTATGTTCTGGGTACCCCCCGAACTACCCGTAAAGTCATCTGATAGAATTGTGTTAGCCACGGGTGTATCAAAAGAAGGCGACGCTATATTGATATTTCCCAGAGAAGCAAACTCTTTTTTTATTATACCAAGGCCCTTACGAACATTATCAACTAAAGAAGGCGACTCCTTGTGGAAGGGGTTTATTTTGTCGGCTAATTTCCTTATTTCCTCTGCCGTTTTTTCAATCTTCCTTTTCGCATCGTCAAAAGGTTTGGTGATAGCAGAAACTATCTGGGATGCTATGTTTTTAAAAAAGGTAACAATATCATTCCAAGTGTTTTTAATCCAAGACTTTAAACTACCTAACTTACCTGTTATCCAGTCCCAGGCGACATTGACGGGTCCCACAATAGCGCTCTTTATTCTCTGCCATTGCCTTTGAGTGAAATCAAGTATGGTGTTCCAAATCCCCTTCAACCAACTAGCGAAACTACTAATTTTGTCGTTTACCTCGTTAGTAGCAGTCTCAACAGGCCCTCTTATTCTGTTCACCAACTCCTCCCAAGCCTTTTTAGTAGCTTCCGTAATTTCTCTCCATACTTTCAGCATAGGTAAGATAAGCTTTTCTTTGATCCAAGAAATTATTTTACCGGACCATTTTATAACAAACTTCCCTATCTCGAAAAATACACGTAAAATTATTGCTTGTATTAATAACATAATAGGTTCTATAACATTTCTGTGTAACCATCTCCAAGGTGCTGTCACAGCTTTTATAAAATTCCATACGGCAGAAACAACCTTGGATAAAACGGCTTTCGTAGCTGTAAAGAAATCGTTCATTTTTGATTTTATTCTGTTGATAGCATTTGTCCAACTTTCTCTCATAGATGCCAAAACCTCTTTCAACCTATCCACGAACTCTTGGGCCTTCACTTTCATAGTGTCGAAAACAGTTCCAAGAATACCGCCCAATATCGGCAGGATTTTCCCCAATGCTTTGAAAACTTTAATTAGCAATACAACTGCGAGTCCTACTGCCGCACCTATGAGAATAAATGGTATTAGCGGTGCTATAAGTGCCCAAGCGGCTATAGTAAGTGCAACAAACGCTGGCACTAACCCTCCGATAATAACCCCTGCCACAATTGGCCCCCAATCTGCTATTACTTTAAAAACCTTTTCAACCATTTCTGGTGTAATGTTTTTTAGAAACTCTGTAAGAAGATCGATCAATTCTCCAAAAGCCGGTAGAAATACCGCACCTATTGTGTTGGAAGCTTCCTGAAAATGCCTGTCTAAAGAACCTAGTTTTTTTCCTGCTGTTTCCATAGCCGCCTCATATGTACCGGCCGCTAAAGCCCCCTGCTTTAAAATCTCATTTAAAAATGCTTGTTTCTTTTCGGGGCCGGTCAACTCATCTGAAACTTTGCCCAGAGTTTCAGCATACTCGTCAAATATATCATTAGCATTTGTGACAATACCGAATTGTCTTAACATAAGCACGTTTTGATTTGCAATAGCTGTGGTCAATGTTTGGGCGGTGTCGGACGAGTTCTCTCCCGCTATAACGGCTAAATCCTGTGCAACTCTAGATATTTTAGAGGCATCTGCTACGTCTAATTGAGATTGCATGAATTTGGTTAAAATGATTCGGGCTTCCTGTGTAGCAATACCCTGCTTTTTCATTATGGCTTCTTGGGTAGCTAATTCGGTGATAGAGTTTCCGGTAGCTTTCGCAACTGCGTTCATGGCTACACCTAAAGTTTCCGTCCTAGCCGCTGTTAAAGTAGTCTTAACTACCAATCCCCCTATTGCCGCACCAGCAATCCCCACACCTTTAGCGAACACTTTAGAGCCAGCCTCGGCCTTTTTCAACGATAACGTCATAGAGTCTGTTGCGGATTTCATTGACTTGGCGGCTTTATTAGCGAATTGGTTAATCTGCTTACTGGCACTAGCAAGGCCGGAAGATAACTTCCCACTATCTACATCGAGATTCCATACAACTGTACCACCTATAATATTTACCATAATTAAATTATATCAGTCAATTAACCCTTTGTAATGGCTTATGAGTTTTTTTACTGCTGAACCTTTCTTTGTATGTGGTGCGGCTACTATCTGCACCAAATCGAGCATGTTCTTGGCATGTTCCTTTTGGGCCATTTTCAACATACCGATAACGTGCTTAACTGGGAGCTTTCTAGCCTCACTATATTTATATTGGGGGAAATAAAAACAAAACCTGTAAAGGGTATCTTTAGGTCTTATCTGTTTCTTAGGAACTCTTTGGGCTTTGATCGTCTTCATCTAGTCCCATTTCTACGGCAACCATTTTATTAAATCTATTCCAATGGGGAACTGTCATTTGTTTTACAGTTTCTTTAAATTCAGGAGCTTCCCCTACGGGAGTAATGAACTTAAACAAAGCTTCTCTGGACTCTTCGCTTTTAGCCTCCACAGCCTTCTCGTCCATATCCTCTGTAATAGGTGAAGTAGCAACTCTTATTTCGTCTAATTCTTCTGTATTTGGTTGTCTAAACTGATAGGTGTGACCCTTCACAATAAATTCAAAGTACTCTTGTACACCATCGTCTAAGTTATGTATTTTGTTTTCCATGTTTGTTTGTCTTATTAGGATACTACGTTGATAGTACCGTCGATGAACATCTGCATTGTAGCTTCGTCTGCATCGGACTCACCTACTAATTTCACCATCACTTTTTGTAGTTTGTTGTCAATCTCTACGCCATCAATTTTGGATCTAGTGTTTACGAGTCTAAGAACATTTGATGGGTTAGCGCAAGATATAATATCAAGGTTATTGTAAGTAATAGCGTCGTCACATTCTGCGGCTTTAATATCTATAGCTCCATCTGCATTGTCTACCGTTTCACCAGTGGACATTGTACTACCGTTGGCAACAAAATATTGAGGCAATAATGCCGCTAGTGCTGGTATATCGGATGCTAAAAGTGTGAGTGTTGCGGTTACCTTGTAAGGTCCATCTATTTCGTAGGTCTTTCCCTGAACTGTTTCAAAATCGTCTGAAGACACGTCATGTTCTACGTCTACGTCTTCAACGTCCAGTATAGTGTTGTCACCCCATTTAATCGTGAAAGGTCCTCTTATCAACATACTATTAGTTTATCTTTATTTTTGGGGATAGTCAAGAATGCTAGGCACTTTGATGCACTTCGATGGTAACTTGGAGTAAACCAACAGTTCTGTCCTCTGCATCCAAGTCCTGATCTGCCGGAAAACCCAAAGCTTCCATGCTCACAGTATCGTAATCTTCTAACTGAACACAAGCAATGCTATTAACAAGTTCCTCTAACTCCTGCAATTTTTCGTAAACCTCTTCTGTATCTGTATCCCTGTAGTAAACCCCTAGAACATAGGCTTTCAGCGTTTCTCCCGTGCTATTTTTCAACTCCGGCGCACCGCCAGATGAGACAACCCACCAACATGAAGCGGGTCCCTCCAAAGGCGCACCACCTATAAAAAGGTCTTCACCGAACACGCCAAAACCGTTATCCACCATATAAGTTGTAAATGCTTTTGCTATATTCATGTGGATAATCCTGCCTTCTTAGCTGTCACAGGAGTCCTTTTAACAGCTTTTTTAATTGCATTTTTAGCATAATTTGGTCCCGTTCCGGGGGTAGTATAATTTACAAACTGCTTTACTTCCTGAATACCGGCATAGTTTTTTTGCCATACTATTTTTCCCTTTAAACCTAAGACCTGTCGTAACACATCTGAGCGCAATCTCCCTGTATCTTTAGGAGTTTTTGGGGTTGAAATTTTAACTACATCGTCCGCAAAAGTGCGCAAAAATACATTTGCTTTGATTAAAATATTCTTTGTTACATTACCGGTATTGTCTTTTATATTTACGCTCATTAACTTACCCCCACAATTTTATGAGATTTCTTCAATAAACATTGTATGTTATCTATTACATTTCCTAGTAGATGGTCCCTGCTTACCTCCACCTTAGTTACTTTATACCACCCTTTGTCGTTATCAACATCAAACAAAGGCGCTAATATATACATCCCCTCAAGCCTATCGTTGTTGTTAATCACAAAATCATTGGTAGGATCGGGATAGCATATTGCATCTGCGTCAACATTCTCTTGAAAATTACCACTAACAAATCCTGTCGTTTGGAGAAATATCACGGGTACAGCTTCTTGCTCTACAATAGATTTGCTACCACGATACCCATCGGACTGAACCTCAACAAAAGTAACTGAATCGGGATAGTTTAATTTCATAGCGTGGTTGCCGGAGTAACGGAACCGTTAGGGCCAGCATACTTTTTTATAATCTTTAAGTTATCTTCAATCTCCTCTGGTGGAAGTTCGGCGAATTTAGAGTATGAGTGTGACCCTAAAGTCTCACTTTTCAAGTTTGTTTTCTCACCCTTGGCGTAAAAAGTTATCATATCCACCCAAATGTACCTAAGTTCTTCCGGCATATCGTCCTCATCTTCCCAGACCCAATCGGCATCAACCGCCAGTTGAACTCCCCAGCAATTATCGGTAACTATGGAACAGAAACATTCTATTTGCTCAATAAACTTTGCGAGGTCCTGTTTAAACTGCACTCTATATAAGTCTGAATCTAATGTTTTAAATGTGATACCGTCCTTAACTAACTTAACAGCATGTACATCTGTACAAGGATCGATAGATAAATAAGTATCATTTCTTTTGTAGTCATACAGCCTATATGCCTTAACCACGGCATCAGCCGGTAATAAGTCATCTATATCTACGTCATCCGGGCACGGGCAGTCAGAAGTAGTTTGTCCTATTGATACATACTCATTATCCGCTACATCAGCCTCCACTAAAGTAAAACCCAAAAGACCTTCTAAAATAGCACGGGATCTTAGAATCAAGGCTGTAACAAAGGTCACCTGTGCGGTAGGTACGGTTATTCCAGATAATGTTTGGTACTCATCGAAGGTCATTAGATAAAGTATATCAGAAAACAAAGAGAGCGAGTATAAACTCGCCCTCGTTTCCGTTAAATTTCTATTGTGTTTAGCTTACTCCGGGTGCGCCCATGGCAGACACTTTGTCTTCGTCCCTAACAGCACCGTTTCTAAAGAAGCTTCCTCTAAGAACTAGCTCGTTTCTCTGATAAGCCGAATAGACTGTGCCGTCTATTTCATAAGATGCTTCTGTCGAAAGATCGTAGTTAAGTCCACCGCTTGTTCTGCCTGTGAAGGTAGACAAGTCTGCATAAAATACCGCGTGTGTTATTGATACTGCGACACCGTCAACTGTGAAAGACTTTGTTTCCGCAGTGTTAAGTGTTGGTAACAACTCGTTTGGTACAACAATGTAAGGGCTTCCGGCGATCATTGGTTGGTCTCCTGTGGTGAATAACCCTGATAGAGGTCCGCTAATTCCTGCGGCAATAGCTCTCTTTAGTAATTCTCCGTATGTTTTCTGGCTGAATATAAAGGTACCACTCATGATCTCCTCTTGTGCGTTTACCCAAGCATCGATCCAAGAAACAACAGCTTGAACATCGCTAGTTGTATCGTAGGTAACCACATTTCCTGTGGAATCTACAGCCTGTTGTAACCTAGCAATAACTAACTGCGCTCTTTTTCTATCGTAGTCATTTCTGTATCCGGCCGCAACGTCTGCTAAAAGGTCAACTGCTAAAAATCTTGTGGCCGCGTTACAAACTGGTGTAACAGCCGCTAATTCAACAAGGTCTTTTGTGGTTGATGCCGCCGTGTACTCGCTGACAGGCTTTAAGTTCCCGTCTGCGCCATCGTCTTCCATTTCAACCTCGTCCATGGAGATGTCCCCACTTCTTGTTAAGAAAGCCATTTGTAAGCTAAGAGTTTCTTTAAACTCTACTGCACTTATCAAAGGCGTAAAGTTAGACCTGTGACCTTCAATATCTTTTAAAAGTTCGGGGGAAATAACAAAGTTACCAAAATCCGTAAGTGTCATTTGGTTAAGCGCAAGGCCCTCATCTTTAAGAAAACCAAGGTTTACTTCGTTAATTTCCTGTAATTTCTTTCCGGCCTCTGCGCTACCTTTTTTCAAGAAATCCCAAGCATAGTTGATCTGCTTTCCATGTCTTTCCATATAGCCCATGTCTTTCAAATCGTTGGTTGTTTTCTTTGCAAAGGCTGGTTCTTTTGCTGAATTATCAAATATCTTTTGTTCTACTTTTTCAAGTTTTTCTAAAATAGGTGTCATGGCGCTGGATACCATGTCCTTAACGGACTCTTTTTTTGGATCTTCTTTAGGGTCTTCTTTTGGATCTTCTACCTCTTTTGGATCTTCTGCGGGTTTTGTAGCATCGTCAACTTGATCTGTAACCGCGTCGGCCTGATCTTTTTCAACATCCACTGTTTCACCAGGTGCTAACTCTTTTTCAACTTCGTCGCCGGATGCATTTTTATAGGAAACTGTTACGGGAAAATCTCTAGTGTTTTCAATGGTTATATATTTCACGTCTTTATTATCAACATTTAGGTTATCCTTGTCAAGACCTACATAGTTTTCTTCTATAAAAGAAGTGTCTAACCCATCAGCTTTTGCGCTGTTAATTACCTTCGCGGCAAGTTGATTTACAGTAGCCTTTTTATTATTCCCGCTGATAACCATGGATAATCCTACGAGTTCGCTATCGAAGTAGACCCCGTCATCATCAGGCCAGGGGCCAAAGGTTTCTATGGAGAAATCCGTAATGAACCCCGCCATCAACATACCTTTTGTAAATCTAGCTAAAGCACTTTCTTCAGTGGCAAATTGTATTCCGTCTATAACAACCTTATTTCTTTTCTTTTCCAAACCCAGGACTTTTCCAGCAATATTCTTCACACTTTCAGAGTGATCCACGGTAACTAAACCACGATAACCACTAATGTCCATGCTCTTAATATCGTATTTTGTTTCATTGTATTGTTCAGAATTATCAGTAATTGGTAACGGTTTAGAAAATTTTACTTCCCCATCCCCTTCGTCTGAAAGTTTGATTTTATTAACCTGTATTTTGTAAATGTTCTTAGCGTCTTTTTTCATTTTTTCTTCCTTGATTTTCTTGACCTCTTAACTTTAACTTCGTGTTTGGGTATTTCTGCGTTGTGGGTTTCAGGACTCCCAAAACTCTTGATGGGTTTTCTTTCCGCATCCCTAAGTTCCTTTTTTTGTTTGTCACTAAGTTTATAATGGGGGTTTCTTTGTAGTTTCTTTAAAGTTGCCAAATCCATGAAAATATTATAGCACTACTACAGTCGATATTTCCAATATTAAAGTTACTTCTTGTTCCCTTTTTTATTTTCTTTGATGTCGACAACATCGGCAAAACGATCTTCTAGTTGCATGTAAATCTTTGCGTTCCTGCCTAGTAATGGGGAGCCTATGATCTTGCCTGACTGATCCCGAGACTTTGTTCCGGTCTCATAGCACTTTTCAAACATGCTTTTAACGGTTGCAAAAACCTCTCTATCGGCAAACGTAAACTTCTTAGTTTCTTCACTTAATTTAGTAAGCTCGTCCTTAACTTCCTTTGCGGGCTTACCTTTAAACGCATCTATTTCGTCGTCGTATTCAAATACAAAATCCTCAATAACATCTAGGAATCTAAATCTTTTTCTGTTGTCTGATCTGTTTGGGACGTTATGGGCGGATAATAAATCGAACAGTACTCTTGCCTGTTCCTTGGATAATGTTAATACTTTTTTCATTTTACCTCCTGTGAATTATATACTGTGTTTGGTCTCTGCTTCAGTTTCTCTTGCTGCTCTTTGTGCCTCTGTTGACTTCCAGCTGTTTGCTAAATTCACAATCACTTCTTTTTGGTGTTCCTCTACTAAAGCTAGTTTGTCTGCATCTGATAAATCTGCGAACACAATAGGTTCTTTTTCTGTCCCGTGGTCACCCTTACCATGTGCAAAAAGGTATTCTGCTGCTAGATTTACCACTTCGTTTCCTACTATTACGTCTAATTTCGCCATGCTCGAATTATAACACCTCCTAAGTTGCTTCGCCCAACTTATCACTCAAATATTCAATATGATAATCTATCACTCTCGCATCAGCTGTAAAATCATCTGTCCCACCCGTTCCATCAGCATCTCTAAAGAGTCTAAGTAAAATATAATCGTTAGGAGCAAACCCTGTTGTCGTAAGGTCTATTTCAGCACTCTGGTGTACTTTTTTGTCATTTGCGGGAGTTCCAGTAGTAACAGCAGTAGTAGTGTAATCAATTGTAGTTCCCGCATCAAAGTCAAAGTTATCCCCTATGGATTGTTTCTTATACTCAACTCCCCAAACAACACCTTGAGCCGAAGCGGGTGCAGTATCTACAAAGAAATCAAAGTGAATGTGAATAGTCCCCGCAGCAGCGTAATCGTGGGGAAGTTCAAGGTGAAAGTACACACTCTCGTCAGTAGAGGCATTAAAATCATGGGTTGCAAAATTATCTTCGGTTCCCTCGCCGGGAGGATTAGCAGCTGGGCGGGTGGCAAGTACAGGCTCTAAGTCCATACTTATCATTACCCTTGCAGTACCTACTAAAGTTAATTCCCCATCTGCGGCAAACTGAGCATAGTTAGTTACATCATTAGCCGATAATCTCAACGTGCCATCATCGTCTGTATGGATTAAAGTAAATATCGAAGTATCGCCCCAGAAACCAAATGTACTATCACCATCAGTACCATCACCAAGATATATAGTCCTAGCGGTAGGCATTATTACTAATTCACCATCAGAATTTGTATAAAAGTCTGTTTCATCAACCCCGTCTGTATGAGTGAGCCTAAGTTGAGGGTCGGTAGCGGTAATTATGTCAAGTGTGCCAACACCAGCAACACTCAACAAAACGTTGTTACTGGAGTCTTGTATTTCTAGTATGTTGGCCGTTTGAGAAGAGTGGGCTTGTATTGTGGTTTGAATTTCATCAGATAAACCTTTTACATGAAATTGTGCTAAAGGAGAAGCTACACCAATACCAACATTACCGTTACCTAAAATTGTTATACGAGAAGTGCCATTTGTTGCCAGGGCAAGTTTAGCATTTCTTCGATTTAAAAAAATAATATCTGTATTGCCACTTGACGAGTTTCCAAGATACCAGAGTTGCTGGTCAGGATTTCCATCACCATCTGATTCATAAGCAGTAATAACTACATTGGAGAATACACTATCAGTAGGACTCTGAATAATTAATTGCCCCGCAGAGTGTGAACCAACAACACCAGGAAGACCTGCTTTAATATGAAATGCGGAGTCTGGTGAGTCTGTTCCAATCCCCACCCTCCCGGCAGAAGTAATCCTCACTTTTTCCGTTGCTGCCGCACCCGCTGTGGATACACCAAAGATCATATCGGAGTCTTCTGTACCTGTGGCTACATCAGTGAAAGCAACGTGAATGTGTCCTGCAACAAGTTCTGTTCCATCTGCACCTTCTAACTCAAACTCAATCCCTGTACCAAATCCAGTGGTTACAGTTCCCTCGGAACGTGCTGTAAGCCTGAGTGTGGGATTTACTATGTTTATCGTCCCATCGGCATCCATTATGTGAAGTTTGCTGTCTATATCGGCAGGGGCTAAGGTGCTCTCTGGAAAGTCACCTATACGCACTTTACTGTTAGCGGGATCTACTGCAAGACCACCAGTGTTTTGGTCATTCATGATACCAACCAAAGTGTCTGTATCTGAAATGATGATTACAGCCCTCTCACCCAACCCCCAGTTATCATTAACGTCATAAATCATTGCACCGAAGTTGGCATAATCTAGTCCGCCTGTTGTTGGCTCTACATTGTCTGTTAGATAAATCCCAGAAATTGCGTTCCCAGGATTTGCGTTGTAGATGACGAGGTGAGTTTCTTCTGTTGTATTGTGAAATCTGAAAGCCCCACTATCTACGTCTAGAAGCTCGTCTGCTGATCCAATAATACTAAGTTTACCCGTCATGGTGTCACCAGCGACATTAACGTATCTCGCATCGGTATAATCCGTGTCTAAAGCTAGTGTTACATCCCCGCTAATGCCACCGCCGAGTAACCCATACCCTGCTAACACAGCAGTGATATCTCCCGGGTTCCCATCGGTAAACTCCAACCTATTCTCTTCCGCATTAACTTGTAATATTTTGCCCGCTTGGTCTTTATAACTTGCAGGGGTATCTTGTAATTGTATAAATCTGCTTAAGGGACTGCCACCACTACTAACCGGTAATAGGGGGAGCTTTCTCCCACGGAGTTCTTCAATATCGTCTATGATACCTAGAGCTTCAAGTGCTTGCTGGACTTCAATCAGTCTCATCAATACTCCTAGTCGATACTTTCAGTAAATTACCTTTACCGTCGTATGACCAAGAATGTTCTAGTCTGTAATCACTAAACCTCTCTATGACCCTAGTGATCTTGTTATCAGACGGCCTTCTAGTGTATGAAACTAATTCGGGTATTTCTTCTGGGACATCTATTGCGTTTATTATCTTCTTTACACTATCGTTAAAAGCTTTGTTAAATTCATCTTGGTCAAAAAATGTTTTCTTCTCAAGTTTTGAAACCTCTCGCAAAAGGTTTTTAATCTCTTTGACAATTTTCTGGCTAGTCTTATCTTTCAATCCCTCGGTCTGAACTTTTATGGCCTTCACTATCTCTGTGG